>Ga0308016_10000069_pt1 | contig 49255 bp, 43 predicted proteins | sample Neamet233_FD_203129 | JGI IMG/M metagenome (GOLD analysis project Ga0308016, IMG submission 203129) | Marine microbial communities from water near the shore, Antarctic Ocean - #233 | ecosystem: Environmental > Aquatic > Marine > Unclassified | place: Southern Ocean | collected 2014-07-28
CATCGCCAAGCACCTCATTTAGTATTAAAAAACCCCTAGCCCAAAAAGCTAGGGGTTTTTTATTGGGCGCCAGAAATACTATGTGCCTTCACGATAGGCACTGCCGCCCCTGCGTGACTCGCAATGACACAGGTTATGGGTTGCTTTGGCGCTATAAACTATGCAAAAACTGTAGGCCGATCTTATCTTTTAGATACGGTATTGACACTTACTTGGGCATGCCCATCCAAGAGTGTTATTTTTAGGGATTGCTCTGTTTTAATTTGCCCCACCTTAGTAACAATCTGCGACTGCATGTCTTGAGTTATACTGTAACCGCGAGACATTGTATGCAACGGGCTTAAATGATTAAGCTGTGCTGCAAGGGCGGTAAAATTTTGCGTGCGCCGTTGCAGGCCAAACTCTTGGCCTGTTTGGAGGCGCTGCTTAAGCTGTGCAATATTTTTAGAATGGCTGCGAATCACGGGGCCTGGGTCTAGGTTAACAAGTTTGTTAAGACGTTGGCTAAACGATGTTTTTTTGGCGTGCAGTTGCTTCAATGAAGCCTGTTCTAGACGAACTTGTAAGTGATCCAGCCGTTGGCTTTGGTCGTTGAGCTTTTGGCCTGGGTGCTTGAGTAATGCTCGCATCCGTGCCAGGTTAAGCTTTTGATGCTGTAGGTGCTTATACCATTGTTGTCTTAGTTGACGCTCAATCTGTCGTACTTGATGTATCAGATCTGCTTGGTCTTGGCTCACTAGTTCTGCAGCTGCAGAGGGCGTTGCCATTCGACGATCAGCCACAAAATCAGAAATAGTAAAGTCAGTCTCGTGACCCACAGCGCTCACTGTGGGTATGGCACTAGCGTAAATAGTGCGAGCAAGGTGTTCGTCGTTATAGCTCCACAGGTCTTCAATAGACCCTCCACCCCTGGTTAGAACAATCACGTCATGCTGTCCCATAAGATTGCACAGCTCTATCGCCTTGGCACTTTGGGCTGCAGCTGTTTGCCCTTGCACAGTGACTGGAAACAGATCCACAGCCAAGCTCGGCATGCGCTGCTGTAATATTTTCAAAAAGTCATGAATTGCAGCACCATCTTGGGAGCTTATTACTGCAATACGCTGGCAATGTGAAGGAATGGCACGTTTATGGCGTTCATCAAAAAGCCCTTCCTCTAATAACGTTTGCTTAAGGGCTAAAAATGCCTGCTGTAAGTTACCACTGCCTGCTAGGTGCATTTGTTCACCAATAAGCTGGTAGTCACCCCTATCTGGATAAAGACTCACTTTGGCTTTAAAGTGTATTAAATCACCTTCTTTTGGTTCAAATGAGCAGTATAGATTTCTATTACGAAACATAGCGCAGCTTACCTGCCCATCCATATCCTTTAGGCGGAAATACCAGTGCCCAGATCGAGCTTTAGTCAATCCAGAGATTTCACCACTTACAGTAATAATGCCAAACCGTGTTTCAAGCAAGTTTCTAGCCGCGTGGTTAAGTTCACTAACTTGCCAAATGCGAGGTGTGTCGGTCATAACTAGGTGCTCAAGAGTCAAAAAATCAAACTAAATCATACACTAAAAGAATGCACAAAAGACTGCTTAAATCGAGCACTTTTGGTGGTCAAAAGGGCCTGTGTTCCGGTATAATATGGCGTTTCCTTTAACCATCCAAAAGGACGCACCCATGCTACGACTTACCGAAGAAGCCCTCACATTTGATGACGTACTCTTAGTGCCTGGCTACTCGGAGGTGCTGCCAAAAGATGTAAAGCTGCAAACCCGTATTGCACGTGACCTACCCCTAAATATCCCTCTTGTTTCTGCCGCCATGGACACTGTGACTGAGGCGCGCCTTGCTATTGCTATCGCCCAAGAAGGTGGCATTGGTATCGTCCATAAAAACTTAACTGTTGCCGAACAAGCTGAGCAAGTACGCCGTGTAAAAAAACACGAAAGTGGTGTCGTTCAAGACCCGGTTACGTGTTCATCCAATATGACCGTAGGCGAACTTCAAAGCCTAGCAGCAAAAACTGGCTTCTCAGGTTTCCCTGTGGTGGATAATGGCCTTTTGGTCGGCATAGTCACTAGTCGTGATATGCGCTTTGAAAACCATGTTGACGCTCGTGTTGATACCATTATGACCACCAAAGAAAACTTGGTTACTGTAGAACCTGGAGTTGATCAGGACACGGTGCGCAACCTGCTGCGCAAACATCGTATTGAACGTGTATTGGTAGTCAGTGACGATTTCACCCTACAGGGCATGATGACCGTTAAAGACATGTACCGCGCCAAGGCTTACCCCAATGCTTGTAAAGATGCTCAAGGCAGCTTAAGAGTGGGAGCAGCTGTTGGCACTGGCCCAGAGACACAGGACCGTGTTAGCGCATTAGTGGCTGCTGGGGTTGACCTAATTATTGTAGATACTGCTCATGGGCACTCAGCTGGTGTTATAGACAGAGTGCGTTGGGTGAAGACCAACTTCCCTCAAGTGCAAGTGGTTGGTGGCAACATTGCCACAGCTGCAGCAGCACAAGCCCTTGCAGATGCAGGAGCAGATGGTGTTAAAGTTGGAATTGGCCCAGGTTCTATCTGTACCACGCGTATTGTGGCTGGTATTGGTGTGCCACAAATCACTGCGGTAGCAAACGTTGCTGCGGTTATGACACCTAGAGGCATCCCTGTAATAGCCGATGGCGGCGTACGCTATTCTGGTGACTTGGCAAAAGCGATTGCTGCTGGCGCAAGTGTAGTTATGGCAGGTAGTCTACTTGCTGGCACCGATGAAGCCCCAGGGGAAGTAGAATTGTTTCAAGGAAGAGCTTATAAGGCTTATCGAGGCATGGGGTCTATTGGCGCTATGGGTCAAAGCCAAGGTTCTAGCGATCGTTATTTCCAAAGCACAGATGAAGGCGTTGAGAAGCTTGTCCCAGAAGGTATTGAGGGACGTGTTGCCTGTAAGGGCCCCATGGCAGCTATTGTGCATCAAATGATGGGCGGTTTGCGAGCTAGTATGGGCTACACTGGTTGTGGCGACATGGAGCAAATGCGTACCATTCCAGTCTTTACTCGCATTACCAGTGCTGGCATGAGTGAAAGTCATGTGCACGATGTTACCATCACTAAAGAAGCGCCAAACTATCGAGCTAAATAAACCCGCTTAACACTGGGTTTATTACTTTAACTAATTTGGTTGTAGCTTTCTATAAAAGCTACAACCCACTCACGGAGTTACACATGATGCAGGATATCCACGCACAACGGATTCTCATCTTGGATTTTGGTTCACAATACACACAGCTAATTGCTCGACGCGTTAGAGAAATTGGCGTTTTTTGTGAGATCCGCGCTTTTGACATCACCGAACAAAAGATACGTGATTATGCTCCTATGGGCATTATTCTAGCGGGCGGTCCTGAATCCGTAACTCAAGTAGGCAGTCCCCGTGCACCAGAAATAGTCTTCAACATGGGTATTCCCGTGTTGGGCATTTGTTATGGCATGCAAACCATGGCTGAGCAATTGGGTGGCAAGGTAAGTGCATCAGATGAGCGTGAATTTGGTTATGCTGGTGTTCAAGTTGAAACAGCAGGGGCTTTGCTAAAAGATATCCATGATGAAGTGGAAGCGGATACCTCTAGTCTTAATGTGTGGATGAGTCACGGTGACAAAGTCACAAAGATGCCAGATGGATTTACCTGTATGGCCTCTACAGAAAGTGCCCCTATTGCTGGCATGAGCCACGAAGGCAAACGCTTGTATGGCCTGCAATTTCACCCAGAAGTAACTCATACCAAACAAGGTGGTGCCATCTTAGAGCGCTTTGTGAGCGATATTTGTGGCTGCCAAGGCTTATGGACTGCAAGTAATATTATTGATGATGCCATTGCTACTGTGCGTGAGAAAGTAGGCACAGATACAGTATTGCTAGGGCTTTCTGGCGGTGTAGATTCATCAGTGGTGGCTGCGTTATTACACAAAGCCATTGGTGACCAGCTAGTGTGTGTGTTTGTAGATAATGGTTTATTACGCCTCAATGAAGGCGATCAAGTCATGAAGATGTTTGCTGACAACATGGGTGTGCGAGTGATTCGCTCAAATGCCCAAGAATTGTTTTTAGGCAACCTTAAAGGCATAACAGACCCAGAAGCTAAGCGTAAAGTGATTGGTAATACCTTCATCGATATTTTTGATGCTGAAGCAACTAAGATCACCAATGTTAAGTGGCTAGCCCAAGGCACTATTTATCCAGATGTCATCGAATCTGCAGCTGGGGCAACAGGCAAAGCACATGTCATCAAATCACATCACAATGTAGGTGGCTTACCTGACGATATGGCCTTTGAACTAGTGGAGCCGCTGCGTGAATTATTTAAAGATGAAGTGCGTAAAATTGGCCTAGAGCTAGGTTTGCCTTACGACATGGTCTACCGTCATCCATTCCCAGGCCCGGGCCTTGGAGTGCGCATATTAGGCGAAGTGAAAGAAGAATATGCAGACCTTTTACGCCTGGCCGATGCCATCTTCATGGAAGAGCTACACGCTTCGGGTTGGTATCATAAAACTAGTCAGGCCTTTGTGGTGTTTCTACCTGTTAAATCGGTCGGTGTGGTAGGTGATGCCCGTCGGTATGAGTGGGTAGTAAGCCTTCGAGCTGTAGAAACCATAGACTTTATGACGGCTCGTTGGGCTCATTTACCTTATGAACTATTAGAGAAAGTGTCTGGTAGAATTATCAACGAAATATCTGGTATATCCCGTGTTGCCTACGATGTGTCTAGTAAGCCGCCAGCTACGATTGAGTGGGAATAAAGCTTTACTGTAACCCTAAGAGATTAAGCCATGCAGGCTAGCACTGATATTGCGCCCGACACAGACCAAACGTTCATGGCACAAGCCATGCACTTGGCAGTGCAGGCTGCGGCTATTGGTGAAGTGCCTGTAGGAGCGTTAGTGGTGTGCGATGGAAAAGTGATAGGCCAAGGTTATAACCAAACCATCAGTGCTCACGACCCCTGCGCCCATGCCGAAATCATAGCCTTGCGCCAAGCATCCCAAGCTGTTGGAAATTATCGTCTTAGCGGCTGCGACCTTTATGTCACATTAGAGCCGTGCACCATGTGTGTTGGCGCTATTATTCATGCACGTATTAGACGCTTAGTTTATGCGGCTAGTGAACCAAAGGCTGGCGCTGTTACTAGCCAGTTACAATTACTTTCGATGCCCCACTATAATCATCTTGTGCAGGTTGAGTCAGGTGTTTTAGCTGATGAATCTAGTGCAATGTTAAGTCATTTTTTTAAGCAACGTCGCGTGTCCCATAAAGCTAAAAAAGCTGCGCTTGCTACTCCTACTTCTACCTCTATTCTTGACCCTAAGATAGACCAACCCATAGATGCAGTTCTCTAGAGGCCTACCATGTTAATTCTTCGCGGCGCACCAGCCTTGTCTAACTTCAAAAACCAAAGCTTACTATCTCGTTTGCAAGAAGTGCTACCCAGCATAGAGGCTGTCTACGCTGAGTTTATGCACTTTGTTTTGGTGGATGGTGAGTTAACTCATAAAGACGCAGATAAGCTTGATAAAGTGCTTCGTTACGGCCCCAATGTAGCCGTACAAGAGATGAATGATAACCTAGTGTTAGTAATTCCTCGCATAGGCACCATATCCCCCTGGTCTAGTAAAGCCACAGACATCGCTCATAACTGTGGTCTGCAAACAGTTAAGCGAATTGAGCGCGGCACAGCTTTTTATCTGGCAAGCGCTGCGCAGTTGACTACTAAAGAATACGCACTTGCTTGCGCGGTATTACATGATCGTATGGTAGAGCAAACCTTAACTTCTCTTGATCAGGCCCAGGGTTTGTTTGTGCAAACACAAGCCGCACCTCTAGAGCGTGTGGATGTTTTGCAAGGTGGCCGTGATGCCTTAGTTACAGCCAATATTAATTTGGGTATGGCTTTAGCAGATGACGAGATAGATTATCTAGTGGATGCTTTTGTTGAGCTAGGACGCAATCCAACTGACGTGGAGCTTATGATGTTTGCCCAGGCAAACTCAGAACATTGTCGCCATAAAATCTTTAATGCCAGCTGGACTATTGACGGTGAAGATCAAAATTTATCACTGTTTAAAATGATTAAAAACACCAATGAGCTTAATGGTGATGGGGTGTTGTCTGCCTACATAGACAATGCTTCGGTGATTAAAGGCCACAAAGCTGGTCGTTTCTTTCCAGAGCCACAAGGCCAGGAAAATGCGCAGCAATATGCCTATCATGAGGAAGATATTCATATATTAATGAAGGTAGAAACCCACAACCACCCTACAGCTATCGCACCATTTGCTGGCGCAGCTACCGGTTCTGGTGGTGAAATACGAGACGAAGGTGCCACGGGCAAAGGCTCTAAACCAAAGGCAGGCCTCACAGGTTACAGCATATCCAACCTACGTATCCCAGGCTTTGAACAAGCTTGGGAAGTAGATTATGGAAAGCCTGCGCGTATTGTGTCTGCCTTAGACATTATTCTTGAAGGCCCCATTGGTGGCGCGTCGTTTAACAATGAATTTGGACGACCTGCAATTAACGGCTATTTTCGCACTTATGAAGCCCTCGTTGCAGGTGCAAACGGTGAAGAAGTTCGTGGTTACCACAAGCCTATTATGATCGCAGGAGGCATGGGTAACATTCGTGCCGACCATGTAGAAAAAGGTGAAGTAGGCGTGGGTGATAAGCTCATTTGCCTTGGTGGTCCGGCCATGCAAATTGGTTTGGGTGGCGGTGCTGCGTCCTCTATGGATTCAGGCGCTAGTGCTGAAAGCTTAGACTTTGCTTCTGTGCAGCGAGATAACCCAGAGCTTGAGCGACGTTGTCAGGAAGTGATCGATCGCTGTTGGCAAATGGGAGGCCATAATCCTATCAGCTTTATCCATGATGTAGGGGCAGGGGGTTTATCCAACGCCTTTCCTGAACTAGTTAAAGATGGTGGTCGTGGCGGCGCATTCAATATCCGTGACATCAACAACGATGAGCCTGGCATGTCACCCCTTGCTATTTGGTGTAATGAAGCCCAAGAGCGCTATGTGTTGGCTGTACCTCCAGAAAATATGGCTACCTTTGAAGCGCTTTGTGCCCGCGAACGTTGCCCATATGCCATTGTTGGTGAAGCCACGCAAGAGCACCACTTAACCTTGGGTGACACTTTGTTGGATGAGCAACCTGTCGACTTACCCATGTCGGTGTTATTTGGCAAGCCACCTAAAATGCACCGTGATGTTAAACGCCAAGACGTTGTGTTGCCTGCGCTAGACTTAGCTGATGTTGAATTGGTAGAAGCAGCAAAACGGGTGTTGAGTTTGCCAACAGTAGCCAGTAAAGGCTTTTTGATCACTATTGGTGATCGCTCTATTACCGGCATGGTAGCCCGTGAGCAAATGGTTGGGCCTTGGCAAGTGCCAGTGGCCAACTGTGCAGTAACCACCACGTCTTTGGATTCTACCAAAGGTGAAGCCATGGCTATGGGTGAACGTACACCATTAGCTTTAATCGATGGGCCAGCTTCTGGCCGCATGGCTATTGGTGAAACTATTACCAATATGGCATGTGCTCAAATAGAACAAATAAGTGACATTCGTCTTTCAGCCAACTGGATGTCTCCAGCAGGTTACGCGGGAGATGACGCCACACTATATGACACAGTAAAAGCTGTGGGTATGGAGCTTTGCCCGGCCCTTGGTATTTCTATCCCAGTTGGCAAAGATTCAATGTCTATGCGCACGGTATGGAAAGATGGAGATACCCATAAGAGCGTAACCTCCCCTGTTTCTCTAGTGATTACCGGGTTTGCCCCCGTGTCTGATGTGCGCAAAACACTAACTCCACAACTAGTGACTGATACAGGTGCAACTTCCCTTATTTTAGTGGACTTAGGAGATGGACAAAATCGCCTTGGTGGCTCGTGCTTAGCCCAGGTTTATAATCAATTAGGTGATATTGCTCCAGACTTAGACGATGCAGAAGATTTACTGGGTTTATTTAGCGCCGTGCAAGGCCTCAACGACGATGGCTTATTGTTAGCCTACCATGATCGCTCTGATGGCGGTTTGTATACCACCCTAGTAGAGATGTCAGTGGCTGGGCATGTAGGCATTGATATCGAATGTGCGCAAATGATCAGTGATGCTGATGATCTATTAGCTTGGCTATTTAACGAAGAGCTTGGTGTAGTGTTACAAGTGAAAGAGCAAGACACCGCTGAAGTATTACGCCAACTAAGCTCCTGTGGGTTAGCTCAGCAAAGCCGTGTGATAGGTCAACTTAACGATGACGACCAAGTCCGTTTCACCCTAGAAGGTGAAGAGGTTTTAGTCGACTCTAGAATCCAACTTCACCGTGCATGGGCCCAAACCAGCTATCGCCTTCAGTCTATGCGTGATAATGCAGACTGCGCCCAACAAGAATATGATGTGCTTTTGGATGGCAGTGATCCTGGCCTCAATTCATTACTCACCTATAATAGTGATGAAGACATTGCTGCTGATTTAATCGCCAGTGGCCAGCGCCCCCGCATTGCTATTTTGCGAGAGCAAGGCGTAAACGGCCAGTTAGAAATGGCTGCAGCTTTTGTTAAAGCAGGTTTTGATTGTGTTGATGTGCACATGAGCGATATTTTAGAAGGCCGCCGAGCACTTAGCGAATTTAAAGGATTAATTGCCTGCGGTGGTTTCTCATACGGAGACGTTTTGGGTGCTGGTGAAGGCTGGGCTAAATCAATATTGTTTAACCCTTTAGCACGTGAAGAATTTAGCCAGTTTTTTCAACGCGAAGACAGCTTTGCTCTAGGCGTATGTAATGGCTGCCAAATGTTATCTAATTTACATGAATTGATCCCTGGTAGTGATCATTGGCCACATTTTGTACGCAACCAGTCAGAGCAATTTGAAGGCAGAACAGCGCTAGTTCAAGTGCAAGACAATGACTCAATATTCCTACAAGGTATGGCGGGCTCACATATGCCTATTGCCATTGCCCATGGCGAAGGCCATGCAGAATTTGCCAGTGATAACCAGCGCCAAGCCTGTGAAAGTAAGGTTGCTCTTAGGTTTGTTGATAGCTACGGCCAAGTTACGCAAAGCTACCCAGCAAACCCCAATGGCTCGATCAACGGCATTACTGGCTTAACAGCTGCTAATGGCCGGGTTACTATTATGATGCCACATCCAGAGCGAGTGTACCGTAGCTGCACCAACTCATGGGTAGACAACGCTTGGGGTGAAGATGGGCCTTGGATGAGAATGTTCCGTAATGCCCGTGTATGGGTAGGCTAGAGCCTTAATTTAGAGATCTTATTATGGCATTACAATTTGAAATCATTCCAGTGACACCATTTCAGCAAAACTGTAGTTTAGTTTGGTGTGATGACACTATGGAAGCTGCACTGGTTGATCCAGGTGGAGAATTACCGCACTTATTAGAGCGAGTAGCTGCTCGTGGCGTCGTGCTTAAACAAATTTTGTTAACCCATGCTCACATCGATCATGCCGGTGCAGCAGGTCAGTTATCAGAAGATAAAGACCTACCTATTATTGGCCCTCACGAAGGAGATCAGTTTTGGATAGATGGCCTGGCGGATCAAAGTCGTATGTTTCAGTTTCCAGAAGCAAAAACATTTGTGCCTACGCGTTGGTTGCATCAAGGTGACCAAGTGTCAGTGGGTCTTGAAACCTTAGACGTATTACATTGCCCAGGACATACTCCAGGGCATGTAGTGTTTCACCACCAAGGACAAGGTTTATTGTTTGTGGGTGATGTATTGTTCCAAGGCTCTATTGGGCGCACAGATTTTCCCCAAGGTGACCATGCCACGCTTATCAATGCTATCAAAACAAAATTGCTGATATTGCAGGACACAGTAAAGTTTGTTCCAGGCCACGGGCCAATGTCCACTATTGGGGCTGAGCGAAGAAGTAACCCCCACTTACAAGGGTTAACAAGCTAAGCAAGTAAATCACTAGATCAATCGTTTAAAAATCAATATGGTGAAGCGCAGTAGCACCGCTTTTACGGTCTTCAAAAAAGCGTTGTAGCGTTTGTGTCACAGTGCCAAAAGCAATGTCATCCCATGGTATGTCAGCTTCATCATACAGCTCTACTTCTAAGCTTTCTGGGCCAGAGCCATACTCTGCTAAAGTCATTTTTGCCAGATAAAATAGGTGCACTTGATTATGTGTAGCTAAGTTACACACGCTAAATAATGGGCCCAATTCAGGGGTTGCATAAGCTTCTTCATAAGTTTCCCTAAGCGCGGCTTGCTGCGTGGACTCACCATTTTCCATGAACCCTGCAGGCAAGGTCCAATAGCCCATTCTGGGTTCTATCGCACGCTTACACAGCAGCACCTTATCACCAAAAGTAGGAATGCAACCGGCTATGATTCTAGGGTTTTCATAGAAAATGAATTCGCAGGTGTTACATACATAGCGATGTCGGTTGTCACCCTGGGGCACAATAAAGCTCACTAAAGCGCTACAATGGCTGCAATATTTCATAGTATTTTGTAGATCTCTCACTAAAGTAGTTGGTTTATTGTAAGATAAACCTTCGCCACTATAAACAAAGAATTGTAGATTCCTTCTAATGCGTCAGTTTATTGCCCAGAAATTAACACACCAGTCCCCTAGAATACTCACGGCAAAGCTTCAAACGCCAGCCGCTGTATTGGTGGCCATTACTGATGACAAAAATAATCCTCAGGTGATTTTAACCCGTCGGGCGAAACACATGCCCACTCACAAAGGGCAAATAGCGTTTCCTGGAGGCAAAGCAGAGCATGAAGATGCAAGTCTTGTGGCTACAGCGCTAAGAGAAGCCTACGAAGAGGTAGCCCTTGCGCCAGAGGCTGTCACAGTGGTGGGCCAAATGGGCCAAGTGTTGTCAAGGCAAGGCTTTGTGGTTACACCTGTTGTGGGCGTTGTTGCAGCTGAAGTAGTGAGTGAGCTAGTGCCCAATTTGGGTGAACTGGATCGTATATTCACTGTGCCGCTGAGCTTTTTTATGGATAGCGCCCCTGAAATGGATGCTTTGCCTCTATCTGAGGGGGTTAAGCAGGTGCCTAGTTTTTATTACGATGAGTATAGAATTTGGGGTATGACCGCTTTTATTCTGGCCGAATTCGTCAATTTGGTTTACGATGCGCGCATTGACCTATACTCAAAGCCAAAGGATGCTTAATTGTGCCTGATAAAACCATCGCTTCACCCTGCGTAAATGTGTGTTACCTAGATGATCATGACATCTGTCAGGGCTGTTATCGTTCGGGGCAAGAAATTACAGATTGGATGCGACTTGATAATCAAGGCCGCAAAAAAGTACTAGCCAAAGTGCGAGAGCGCGAACTAGCTAGCCCGTTTGTTACTCAAGTAATGCTTTAATGCACCTCTTCTATAGACGTGTAAACTCTGCGTAAACGCACGGTTTTAATGAAATTGTCTCTTATTTGCACCGTTTCTAAGTGATACTCGCCCATCTTTAAACACACGTTAAACTGAGGAATTTCCTCCAAAGTTTCTGTGATTAAGCCATTAAGCGTCTTGGGCCCATCAATTGGTAAAGTCCAGCTTAGGGCTTTATTGATATCACGCACAGTCGTGGTGCCATCAATAAAGAAAGAGCCGTCTTCTTGGGGATGAATATCATCGTTTTCATGGTCTTGCTCTTCAGCCATGTCACCTACAATTTCTTCCAAAATATCTTCTAGGGTGGTTAGGCCCTGGATATCACCATACTCATCCACCACCAGAGCCATCCAATGCTTACGTTTTTGAAAGTTGAGCAGTTGCGTGTTTAAGGGAGTGCTTTCAGGTACAAAGTAAGGCTCTCTTGTGAGGGCTAAAAATTCTTCTTTAGTTGGATTTTTAGCATGCATAAGAGGCAGTATTTGCCGCACATGGACTATGCCCACAACATTGTTTAGCTCTTCTTGGTATAGAGGTATCCGTGTGTGTGGGCTTTGGCTAATGGTCTTTAAGATATCGTGAATGTCTTCATCAACATCAATGCCAACGATCTCGTTACGGGGAATCATAATGTCTTCCACGGTCACTGTATCTAAGTCTAAAATGCTCAACAACATCGATTGGTTACGACGAGGTATAAGCGCCCCTGCTTCGTGTACGATGGTGCGAAGTTCTTCAGAGCTTAAGTGATCACTCACTTTTGCAGCAGCATTAAAGCCAAGCATGCGTAAAAGGCCATTACAAATGGTATTAACCATCCATACAAATGGGTAAAGTATTTTAAGCAAAGGTGAAAGGATTATGGATGCTGGAAAGGCCACTTGTTCAGGCTTAATAGCAGCCACTGTTTTAGGTGTTACTTCTGCAAAAATGAGTATCACTAATGTAAGTATTGCAGTGGCAACAGCCACGCCCGCATCACCCATAAGGCGCAAAGCGATCATGGTGGCAATGGCCGACGCCAATATGTTGACAAAATTATTGCCAATAAGAATGACGCCAATAAGGCGGTCGGGTCTGTCCAGCAGTTTGCTCGCGCGCATGGCACCGCGATGCTTTTGTTTAACCAGGTGGCGCAGGCGATAACGATTAAGAGACATCATGCCCGTTTCTGCACTGGAGAAAAATGCCGACAATAAAATAAGGAATGCTAAGCTAGTGAATAAATAGCTTAAAGGAATATCGCTCAAGGCGGGTGTAACCTCGTATCAGTTATGGGCCTCAATTCTTATGCCTGAGGCGTCTCCTGTCAAGTGCTGAGGAGCTATAACAGAAATTCCAAAACTAACTTTGTGCCAAAAAAGGCCACAACAAGATTGGCAAAGCCCCATAAAGTCCAACGTATTGCCGTACGGCCGCGCCAGCCCAAGCGATAGTGACCTATTAAAAGAATGGAGAAAATAACCCAGGCCACTAAGCTCAAGATGGTTTTATGAACCACATGCTGAGCCCATAGGTCATCTAAAAATAAGACTCCAGTCATCAAGGCGATGCTCAAGAAGATCTGCCCAGTAGCAAGCACTTCAAAAAGTAGGCTTTCCATAGTTTGCAAAGGCGGTAAGCTTGCAATCAAACGTGAAGAGCCATGCTTTTTCAAATAGCGATTTTGGTAAATAAGCAACACTGCCTGACAAGCAGCAACGGCAAACAAAGCATAGGCTAAGATTGACGTGACAATATGTAACAAAATGCCAGGGGAAAACTGACGCCCCTCCATTGTAGGCACACTGATAGTGTCTACTGCTATGGCCAAGGCAGCAATGGGCGCAGCAAAAACAAGTAAGCTAGATACAGGCTTGCGTAAGCTACTAATGAGGATAACGCCAATCACAGCCCATGCAGTTAAAGACAATGTAGCTCCAATGTCTAGCAAAAGGCCAGCTTGAGTGAATAAATGCAGGTATAAATGAAAGCCCTGCAGCACCCATGCCACTAAACCAAGGGAATAACCGCTTTTGAAAAGGGGTGTAGATGCTGGATTGTTTTGAGTCCAAGCGCTGGCCAAGTAAAAAAATATTGCGCTAAGGCCAACTATTAAAGAGATCATGATGGTCGTTTTTGTAAGGTTAGTCCCCCATCATAATCAAGCTTTGCAGCTGTGCCTAGGCTTGATGTTAAAAAAGACTAAAACTAAGCGCCAAAGTGAGTTGGCGAGGGTATACTAGGGTCCATAATTTGGTGTTTTACAGAGACTGACATGTTTGATAATTTAACCGACCGCTTAGGCAAAACCTTACAACAGATCCGTGGGCAAGCGCGCCTTAGCGAAGACAATATTAAAGGTACCTTACGCGAAGTGCGTATGGCTCTATTGGAAGCTGATGTTGCTTTGCCTGTTGTTAAGGCGTTTGTAGAGCAAGTTAAAACCCGCGCTGTAGGTACAGAGGTTAGTCGCAGCTTAAGCCCAGGCCAAGTATTTGTGAAAATCGTCCAGCAAGAGCTGGAGTCGATCATGGGTATGGCCAATGAAGACCTTAATTTATCAGTGCAGCCACCTGCCGTCATTCTTATGGCGGGTCTTCAAGGAGCGGGTAAAACCACCTCTGCAGCTAAGCTGGCTAAATTTCTAATCGAAAAGAAGAAGAAGTCAGTCATGCTGGTGAGTGTGGATGTCTATCGCCCAGCAGCAATTGCACAGTTAAAAGTTCTTTCCGAGGAAGTGGGTGCTCACTTCTTCCCAAGCACTGTCATGGAAAAACCGGTAGCCATTGCCGAAAAAGCCATTAGCCATGCAAGGGAACAACACTATGATGTAGTCATTGTGGACACTGCAGGTCGCTTAGCTGTAGATACAGAAATGATGGCTGAGATAAAAGCCCTTCATAAAAGTGTAGACCCCGTGGAAACACTGTTTGTGGTTGACGCGATGACAGGCCAAGATGCCGCCATTACAGCAAAAGCATTTAACGAAGCATTGCCACTAACAGGCGTTGTGCTGAGCAAAACGGATGGTGATGCCCGTGGTGGCGCAGCATTGTCTGTGCGCCATATCACTGGCAAGCCTATTAAGTTTTTAGGTGTTGGTGAAAAGGTTGATGCCTTAGAACCGTTTCATCCTGATCGTGTTGCATCACGTATTTTGGGCATGGGCGATGTGCTTTCTCTGATTGAAGAAGTAGAGCAAAAAGTTGATAAAGTTAAAGCTGAAAAGCTAGCTAAGAAAATCAAAAAAGGCAAAGGCTTCGATTTAGAAGACTTTCGTGACCAGCTGCAACAAATGAAAAATATGGGTGGTATGGCAGGCATGTTGGACAAAATGCCTGGCATGGGCGGCATGGCCCAAGCTGCTACTAGCGCGGGTGCAGAAAAGAATTTTGACCAAATGGAATCCATCATTAACTCCATGACCCCAAAAGAGCGCTCCCTTCCAGACACTCTAAATGGATCACGCAAGCGGCGTATCGCCACAGGGTCTGGCACTCAAATTCAAGACATCAACCGCCTTATTAAGCAACATAAGCAGATGGCTAAGATGATGAAGAAAATGTCTGGTAAGGGTGGCATGCAAAAAATGATGCGCGGCCTTCAAGGGCAACTGCCTCCCGGCATGGGTGGTGGTGCTGGCGCAGGTGGAATGCCACCAGGAATGCCTGGTGGGCTGCCAGGATTGGGGGGTGGTTTCCCGTTTGGCAAAAAATAGGCGGAGTTAGAAAAACATTCAATATAATTGAAACCTAAGGCTTTTATTTATTAAAAGGTTAGGGTAATATACGCGCTCTCTGCGGAGAGGTGGGTGAGTGGCTTAAACCAGTTCCCTGCTAAGGAACCGTACCTATATACAGGTACCGAGGGTTCGAATCCCTCCCTCTCCGCCATTTTTTGAGCGCCCGTAGCTCAGCTGGATAGAGTACTCGGCTACGAACCGAGCGGTCAGAGGTTCGAATCCTCTCGGGCGCGCCATTTTCTAAAAATAGCGCTTAATTGAACTACAGTAACTAAACAAGTCAAAATCTTACTTTGCCTGTTGGTTATGACTAGTTCGATGCATCACAGGTGACAAACACTCGCCCTACTTAGGGTGATTCATCTCTTTTATAAAATTGCTTTACTTGTCACCTTCTTATCGATTATTCACTGATCAAAAAGTGTGCCTTGAGTATAAAACCAAAGGCCATCCTCACATAAAAACTCACTATTTTCGTGCAAGCGGTAAGCTCTGCCATTAATTTTATAGCGAGCTACAAACTCTACAGTGCCCTTAGAGTCACCTTCTTTTCCCTGTGCTGCGTGTACTACTTTAAGGCCTAGCCATTGCTGTTGGGTTTCAAAAGCTAAGCTTTCAGGGCGCGTGGAAGGGTGCCAGGTGTTTAGTAAGTAGTCTTGGTTATGCATACAAAAAGCGCTGTAGCGTGAGCGCATCAGTGCCTGGGCTGTTTTAGCGCGCTGGATCTTGTCTAATGCAGGCTGACAACATAATTCAAAGGTCATTCCTGATGCACAATAACAAAGGCCTTTTTTTAGTTCTGCAATGCGGCCTTTATCCTGTCTCACAACAACTTTTCAATCGCACTTTTTAACACCCAAGACGTAGGCGAGATCCATTGTCTATAACGATCTACCACTTCGCCATTTTTATCCACTAGATATTTGTTAAAGTTCCAAGTGGGCTTGCCTTGTTGGTCTGTAAGGTGCTGAAACAAAGGATGTGCATTATCCCCGGTGATTTCCAACGTCTGGCTCATCAAAAACGTGACGCCAAAGTTATAAAAGCATACTTTAGCGGCTTCTTCTTCATTTAAGGCGGCTTGATTAAAGGCATTACTTGGGAATCCAATAATTACTAATCCTTGGTCTTTATATTCTTGGTGTAACTGTTCTAAGCCTTCAAATTGCCCGGTAAAACCGCAGTGACTAGCTGTATTAACTAGTAGCAAAGGTTTGCCTGCCGTGACTGCACACACATCTAGTGGCTGGCCCGAGTGAAGTTGCTTGAGGTCGTGCTTTAACCAAGGTGCGCATGAAGCCAAAGCAGAGTGTGAAGCAGATAAGCCAATAATAAGGCCCAATAAACAATTAATGACGCGGCGTGCTGGCATCATATGGGTCTCTCCTAGTTTGTTGATATAACCAATATGCATAATTCCGGGCAATTAAGCCTTTATGTCGAAATAAAAAACTTGCTATGCTCAAGATAACATATCAATTCTACAATAACAGGAGTGTCTTATGAAGTTGGAATCTTTAGCTTTACATCACGGCTACGAATCTGAAGCCACCACTAAGGCTGCGGCAGTACCTATCTACCAAACCACATCCTATACGTTTGACGACACCCAACATGGTGCTGATTTATTTGACCTTAAAGTTGCTGGTAATATTTACACTCGAATTACCAACCCTACTACTGCAGTGCTAGAAGAACGTGTGGCAGCGATGGAAGGTGGCATTGCCGGTTTAGCTGTTGCATCTGGCATGGCTGCCATCACCTATGCAATACAGTGTATTTGTGAAGTAGGCGATAACATCGTCAGCACCAGCCAAGTGTATGGAGGCACGTACAACTTGTTTGCACATACCTTGCCACGCCAAGGTATTGAAACTCGGTTCGCTTCGCATGATAATTATGCAGCACTAGAAGCCCATATAGACAGCCGTACACGGGCTATTTTTTGTGAGTCTATTGGCAACCCAGCTGGTAATGTTGTTGATATTGCAAAGCTGGCTGAAATTGCTGAGCGCCATGGCGTTCCTTTGATGGTAGACAACACCGTAGCAACACCAGTGTTGTGCCGGCCTATAGAACATGGCGCACATATTGTTATTCATTCTTTAACCAAATACATTGGCGGCCATGGCACAACTATTGGTGGAATGATTGTTGATTCTGGTAAGTTTGATTGGGTAAAACACAAAGACCGTTTTGCTGTACTAAATACACCAGACCCTTCATATCATGGTGTGGTGTATACCCAAGCATTGGGCCCAGCTGCTTATATTGGTCGTTGCCGTGTGATTCCATTACGCAATACCGGCGCTGCTATATCCCCTCATAGCTCATTCATGTTGTTGCAAGGTTTAGAAACTCTATGTTTACGCATGGAGCGTCATTGTAACAATGCCGAAGTTGTCGCCAACTACCTACAAAACCACCCCAAGGTGGAATGGGTGAACTACGCAGGTTTAGAAAATAGTCCTTATCAAGCCACTTGTAAGAAAATATGTGGTGGCAAAGCCTCAGGTATCCTGAGTTTTGGTGTCGCAGGTGGTCTAGAAGCGGGTGGTCGTTTTATTGACGCCTTACAAATGATTTTGCGGTTAGTAAATATTGGTGATGCTAAGTCTCTAGCTTGCCACCCAGCCTCCACCACACATCGGCAGTTGAATGAAAAAGAGCTGGCTGCAGCAGGTGTCTCGGAAGATTTAGTGCGTATCTCTGTGGGTATTGAACATGTGAGTGATATCATTGCTGATATTGAACAAGCACTACAAAAGGTATAAATAATCATGTCCACTCCTACGTCTAATTCAGCACATAAGACTATTGCAATGCCAGAGGGAAACCCATCGCTGCGCACTATAGCTATGCCTGCTGATGCAAACCCTGATGGTGATATCTTCGGTGGCTGGATTATGTCTCAAATGGACATCTCTAGTGGTGTGTTTGCAGCACATGTGGCCAAAGGCCGTGTAGTTACCGTGGCAGTGGATGCCATGACCTTTCACAAACCCGTGTATGTGGGTGATGATGTAAGTTGTTATTGCAGCATGGCAAAGCGCGGCAATACCTCTATCACCGTGCATGTGGAAGCTTGGGTTAGGCGCCATCACAGTGATACCGTGGATAAAGTAACAGAGGGTAAGTTTACCTTTGTGGCGGTAGATATCCACGGCAAACCAAAGCCCTTACCTTTAACTTAGTCAGCTTAGAATCATTATAATTCAGAACAATCCCGTGATTAGCTGATATGTGTAGTTCTTTTTTATTGCAGCTTGAGTCATTTTAAAAGCGTATATTAGTCTGGAATTGATTAATTAGCAGATAGGGGGATTTTGTGACACAAAAAAACATACTGTTCATCATGTTGGACCAGCTGCGAGCGGATGCTTTATCCTGCTATGGTAATAAATTAGTGCATACACCCAACATTGATCGGTTAGCCCAGCAGGGAGTGCAGTTTAATCGATGTTATGTGCAAGGCACCAGTTGCGGAAACTCTAGGGCCTCTTATTACACAGGCCGGCATGTTCGCTCTCATGGCGCTACTTGGAATGGTTGGCCCAATAGAGTGGATGAGTTAACCCTAGCAGATCATCTAGCAACCTGTGGTATGAACACGTATCTGATGGGTAAAACCCATATGAAACCAGACCTTGTCGGCATGGAACGCTTGGGAGTTTCAACGCAATCAGAGTTAGGGCGGTTTTTGAGTAACGCAGGATTTAGTCAAGGCGAACATGATGATGGTTTGCACACTGAAGGGGTGGCTGGAGGTTATGGCGCAAGCACACCTGCGTATTATGATTACCTAAGAAAGCACGGGTATGGGGCAAAAAACCCCTGGGTCACTTGGGCTAACGCCATGAAGGACGAAAATGGTGTGTTACGTAACGGCATGTTTTTGAAGCACGCTCACTTGCCTGCTAGGGTAGATAGAGCCCATTCAGAAACGGCATACACTACCGACCGTGCCATTGAAATGATTGAGCAGATGGGGCATCAAAACTGGTGCTTACATGTGTCGTATATTAAGCCACATTGGCCGCTTGCTGCCCCTGCACCATATCATCAAATGTATCGTGGGGTAGATCTCCCCAAGGCGAGTAAGTGTGAAACTCAAAAACAAAACCCCCATCCAATTTATAAAGCTTTTATGGGCTTACCACAAAGCCAAACTTATTCCAAAGACGAGTATCGTGATCATGCTTTACCCACCTATTATGGTTTAGTGAAAGAAATTGATGATCACCTAGGCCGCTTGTTTGAGAGCCTAAAGCAACAAGGCCAAGACAAAAATACCATGATTGTATTGACTTCAGATCATGGCGACTATTTTGGTGATCACTGGCTAGCAGAGAAAGATCTATTCCATGATGCTGTGGCACGAGTGCCATTGCTAATCATGGACCCAAGCCCCTTAGCTGACCCTAGCCGTGGCACTGAGTGTGACCAGTTAGTGTGTGCTATCGATCTGGTACCCACATTTGTCCACTGGGCAGGTGGGCAGCCCCAGTGGAACTGGCTAGAAGGACGTTCTTTAGTGCCTATACTGCACAATACGCCGATGGTCGATAGAGATTGTGTGGTGTCAGAGTGTGACTATGGGGAGATGGATTTTGCGCAGCAGTTGGGGCGCACTAGTGACAATGCCCGTATGACGATGCTCTTTGATGGACGCTACAAATATATTCATTGTTTGGGTTTTAAGCCAATGTTGTTTGACTTACAAGAAGACCCGCAGGAGTTCAGTGACCTAGGCGTTGATAGCGGTTATGGAGCTATTCGTTCGCAGCTTGGCGAGCAAATGTTGGATTGGTCGGCTAGCTTAAAGAATCGTGTTACCGTGAGCCAAGAAATGTTTACTGCTCGCCAAGGCAAAGCAGCACAGGTAGGTATTTTAATTGGCTATTGGCAACAAAGTGATGTGCAAAAGGCCCACCAGGTCGACCCAGAAGTATCATCCAAATAGGCTATAGACCAGTGGCTCCTAGTCATCACTTAAAAAACATTATCAAGGAAGCTATTAATGCCAAATCATCATTGTGTTAGACAGTTTTTATTAGATATTAGCTTTGAAACGCTACCACAATCAGTAACTGAGCAAGCCAAGGTGTGCATCTATGACCTGCTAGCCACGGCAGTAGGGGGTGGCCGCTCTGCCACCGCATCCATGATTACTGCCCATGCACAAGATCACTTTGCAGCAGGGGCCAACATTACTGCTGTGCAACCATTGCTAGGTGGCACAAGTATGAGCCCTGTAGGGGCAGCTTTGGTAGGTGCCACCATGATTGATGCGTTAGATTGCCATGATGGGCAGCGCGATACTAAAGGTCATGTGGGTTGTAGCTTACTACCTAGCCTTATTGCTGTGCTGGAGTCTGCGTCACGCAGCGTTTCAGGAAAAGAGCTCATTAGCTTAATAGTGGCAGGTTATGAGATAGGTACTAGAGCTGGTATGGCATTGCATGGCACTGTGGCAGATTACCATACCTCGGGGGCCTGGGGGGCAGTCAATTGTGCTGCCTTGGCCGCACATGTTTTAGGCCTTAATGAAGATCAGTTTAATCATGCGGTGGGTATCGCTGAATATAATGGGCCACGAAGCCAAATGATGAGGAATATTGATCATCCTACTATGTTAAAGGATGGGTCTGGCTGGGGAGCTATGACAGGCACGTCGGCGGCATATTTGGCAGCTGAGGGCTTTACAGGTGCACCTGCTGTTACTATTACTGCTGATAATGCCGCTGTTTACTGGCAAGATTTGGGTCAGCACTGGCAAATACTTAATCAGTATTTCAAACCCTACCCCGTATGCCGGTGGGCTCAGCCTGCTGTTGCTGCTTGCTTGAGCTTACGTGAGCAACACCATTTTGACCCAAGCCAAGTAGAGAAGATCACAGTGTGGACCTTTCATCAAGGTGTACGCTTGTTCAGTGACGTGCCAACCGATACTGAGCAAGCTCAGTATGCCATTAGTTTTCCAGTTGCCATGGCTGTTTTAAAAGGGCAAATTAGTGCCCAAGATGTCTATGAAGGCTTTAACGATGCAAAGGCTCAAGACATGGTTGGTAAGGTCACGTTATTGGAAAATGCAGATTATAATGAAGTATTTCCAGCAAAGCGTTGGGCTCATGTGTGTATTCGTATGAACGATGGCACAGAAATGGTTTCAGAGCCTTGTGAGGCCTTAGGCGACCCTCATAAGCCGATGAGTAAAGCTCAATTTCATGACAAGTACATGAGCTTGTGTGAGCCTGTTTGGGGGCGTCAAAAAGCGCAACAGGTGTTGGCCTATATTGAGCAATTGGAAAAGGGCAATCTAGCAGATTTAATGGCTCTTATTCGCAATTAATCAGCCACCACTTGGTTTTTAATTCGCTCTTGTCGAGGTGAAAGTGCAAACTTTAAAAAATAGCGTTTAGCTAAGTATGAAGTTGAACTAAAACCGCAAGCAGTTGCTATTTCAAAGGTAGAAAGGCTTGTTTGTTGTAGTAATAATTGTGCCTTTTTAAGCCTTAAATCTAAATAATACTGCGTAGGACGAAGGCCAAAGTGGTGCTTGAATAGACGTTCCATTTGGCGCAAAGATAGGCCAGATCTACTGGCAATATTTGCTTGTGAAAGAAGGTCTTCGGTGCAGTTTTGCATTAATTCGATAGCCTTGATTAGCGCTGGATGATGAATGCTTAGTTTTGTTTGGGTAGCCATGCGCTGGTGTGCATGAGCATCACGAATACTAGGGTGGATGCATTGCTCGGCTACGTCTTTGGCCAATTGCAGGCCGTGTTGCTGGGTGATCAATTGGAGCATCATATCAAGCCCTGAAATGCCACCTGAGCAGGTCATAAAATGACGATCCATCTCATACAACTCACCAGTTACATTTAGCAAAGGGAATTGCTCCCTAAAACTATCAATGTTTTCCCAGTGTATGGTGCAAGGGCTTTGATGCAATAGCTTGGCTTGTGCAAGTAATATCGTGCCAGTTGAGGTAGAGCCTAAGGTAATAGAACGGCGTGATAAGCCTCTTAGCCAATGGCTAAGTATAGGGTCATCATGATCTTTTACATCGATTCCAGCCACTACAATTAATGCGTCCAAGCCAGTTGTGTCCTCCATCAAACGAGTGCTTGCAACCTCGATGCCATTACTCGCACGCACGGGTAAACTGTGTTTGCTATAAAATGACCACTCATACAAATCACGTTGACTTAAACGGTTGGCAATTCTTAGTGGTTCAACGGCAGCTGACATAGACAGCATAGAGAACTGAGGGATAAGGAAAAATCCAATATGAGTCAAATCCTGTACGTTTTTTGGTTTCATATAGCCTCTATAGGTGTCTTTTTGAGGGTTATAAATATGGGACTGATGGTATTTATACATCAAATTATCCGTTTAGTGTCGACTTTGTCTCTTCTGGAGTGTCGTCAGGATGCTATGGTTTACCAATAAATCCATGACTCACAGCCTAAATCTTAGGCCCCAGGTGAAATTAATGAGCCGCACTGCTGGTCGCCGACGTAAAGTCCAACAAGAAACATTCAACCCATGCGCTATCCCCCAGCTTGAAAGACAGGTAAAACGCAATCGTTTTGCGCCTATAGCCGCCTTGGAGCCAGAGCAAGTAGAGCTGATCCATGAAGCGTCTATGGACATACTTGAGCAGCTTGGCATTGAGGTCATGGGTCAAGCAGCCTTGGATTTGTTCAAACAGGCAGGTGCAGATGTTGATAGTAATGGTGTAGTGCGGATGGACAGAGCACTAGTGATGGAATGCATCAGCAAAGCACCTGCGCAATTCACCCTCACGCCTCGTAACCCCAGTAATGCTTTGGAAATTGGGTCAAATATCATCCACTTTGGCCTAACCTCAGGCCCCCCTAACGTGCATGACTGCGTTAATGGTCGTCGGCTTGGTAATTTTACCGACTATGAGCACATGATCCGTTTTGGTCAATACTTTAACGTAATAGACTTTTTTGGTAATCAAGCGGTAGCACCCACAGATTTACCACCTAACACAAGGCACTTAGATACCACCTTTGCCAATTTAACCCTTGCTGATAAAGTGTTTTTTGCTCAAGGCATTGGCGCTGGGCGAGTGAAAGATGCGGTGGCAATGAATGCAATTGCTAACGGCATGAGCCTTAAAGAGCTTGCTCAAAACCCAGCCACCATGACCAATATCAACATCAACTCACCACGTAAATTGGACGACAGTATGGCCTATGGCGCCATGCAAATGGCGAAAATGGGGCAGGCTGTAACCGTGACTCCTTTTACTCTTATGGGGGCGATGACCCCCACCACTATGGCAGGTGCGTTAGCACAACAAAATGCTGAAGCCTTGTTGGGCATTGCCTTAGTGCAGTTAACTAAAGCCGGTGCTCCAGTAGTTTATGGTGGCTTTACCTCCAATGTAGACATGCGTTCAGGGGCGCCTGCATTTGGTACGCCAGAAAATTGCTTAGCCAATATGGCAAGTGGGCAGATGGCTCGTCGATACAATTTACCTTATCGCACCAGCGCCTGTAATGCCTCTAATGCAGTGGATGGTCAGGCCGTATATGAAACTCAAATGGCTTTGTGGGGTTCTGTTATGGGCCATGGCAATTTAATTTATCATGCTGCTGGCTGGTTAGAGGGCGGATTGGTTGCCTCGTTTGAAAAAATAGTCATGGATTGTGAAATGCTGCAACACATGTCTGTGATGTTGCAGCCGTTAAAAATTGATCGCATTGAAATTGGTATAGACGCAATGGAAGAGGTGGGGCCTGGAGGGCATTTCTTTGGCTGTAATCATACAATGGAGCGCTATAAAGATGCCTTTTACCAACCATTTTTGAGTGATTGGAAAAATCATGAAAGTTGGGTTGAAGCAGGCTCTAAAGATGCTACTATGCGGGCCACAGAGATTTGGCAGAAAATTTTAGCCGAATTTGAACCACCACAGATTGATTTGGCCAAGCAAGAAGAACTAGAGGCCTACGTAGCCAAACGAAAAGAAGAGCTAGGTAGTTCAGAGCCGCAGCTTGAGCCGATTGAAATAGAATAGTAGCGTATTAAGTAGGTAGCTTTAGGAGTTTTTATGTCGACCATTTCTTCCTCGCAAACAGACGCCAAGCAAATGCAAGCTTGGCTTGAAAGCGAATATAACACTGAATCTGTGGCCAATTTCAAGGCAGGTCCAGGGATCCAAAAATTGCAGTTAAAGTTTGATATAGACAAACTAAGACAGTGTTATAAAGAAATTCAAGATAAGCTAGAAGACATAGGATCAGGCTTTCATGTGATGGCGTTGACACGCAGGCCAGGGGTAGAGCGACCCACACCAGAGGACAATTGTGGCCGTTTTTGGACCCGAGTGGATGACACCTATGCCGAGGTGCCCCGGGATATAATGGTTGATGAATCAGCCTACAGCGAATTTAATCCACTATTTGAAGGCACATACCTAGCCGAAGTTTATCAGGAGCTTATTGCCCGTTTTCCTATAGGCCGTATGCGCATACTAGGTAAGGATCCCTATAACTGTAATTCTTGGCACCGTGACCCAGAGCCGCGTTTACATATTCCTATCATCAGTAATCCAGGCTCCTTGTTTATCGTCAATCACCATTGCACCCATTTGCCTGCAGATGGGTCAGTCTATTTCACCGACACGCGTGGCTATCATACGGCTTTAAATGGGGGTGAAGACTCACGGGTGCACATTGTTGCAGCGCTGCCATATGCTGGGCATCAGGTAGGTGACGTAAACGTTTTGGCAACAGAGACTTAAATTATGGCTGCTCACTATCCATCAGCAGAAAAGCGAAGCTCAAATGTGAATGCCATTAGTATCGATTTGCGTAGTGACACAGTTACAAGGCCAAGCCCTGACATGCGCCAAATTATGGCAGATGCCAAGGTGGGTGACGACGTTTATGGTGACGACCCCAATGTAAATGCTTTAGAGGCTGAAGCAGCAGAGTTATTAGGTAAGCAAGCAGGGCTTTTTTTGCCCACCGGCACCATGAGTAATTTGGCTTGTGTGTTAGCGCATTGCCAAAGAGGGGAAGAGGTTTTAGTGGGTGACCGCTACCATATAAGCTGTGATGAAGCGGCTGGTGTGGCGGTGCTTGGTGGCGTGGCTATGCATGCACTGCAAACTGATCAATTTGGGCGTTTTGACATTGACCAGCTTAATGCCGCAGTAAAGCCCAATGACTATCACTGCCCCATAACGCGGCTTTTATGTTTGGAAAATACAGTAGGAGGCTGTGTTCAAGAGCAAAGTCATATTGATGCTTTAGTTGATTGTGCCAAGTCGCATGGGTTATCCACACATATGGATGGAGCTAGGCTACTAAACGCTGCTATAGCGCAAAACTTGCCTCCAGCCCGACTAGTGCAATCTATTGATACCGTTTCTTTGTGCTTGTCTAAAGGCTTAGGTGTGCCTTTAGGTTCGGTGCTAGTGGGCCCTGTTGAGGTCATTCAAAGGGCGCGTAGGTTGCGTAAAATGCTAGGTGGAGGTATGCGTCAAGCAGGAGTTATTGCGGCTGCTGGCCGGTATGCTCTAGCTAACAATGTGGCCCGCTTAGCCCAAGACCACGCACGTACACAAAAACTTGCCACACAGCTTAAAGGCTTAAAAGATTTGCACTTTGATCCAGCTCGGGTACAAACTAATATGTTGTTTTTGCAGTCTCCCAGGATGCAAGCGCTGGCAGATTACCTAGCGCAACAGGGTATTGCCATCACCGCAATTGGAGAAAATGCGCGTATTGTTGTGCATATGCAGGTGGATGACATGGCTGTGAAAAAGATTTCCGAATCGATACAGTATTTTTTCTCTCACAGTTAATAAAAAGTAAAAATTTGCCTATTAAAGTCATTATCGTGATAATCACTACAGTTTTATTATTAATCTGTAGTTTTTTATAACTTTTAGTGACTATCTTTGACTATGCAAACCCTTGCCCTGATTGACGATGATCTGGAAATTCGCCAGCTTTTAAGCCAATACTTAAACCAACAAGGTTTTGAGGTGGTGACTTTTGCAGATGGCGAAAGCTTCTTAAAAGCGCAAATGGCTCAGTTTGACTTAGCCGTCCTAGACATCGGCTTGCCGGGTATGGACGGCCTAGACGTATGCCGTAACTTGCGCCAAACCTCTAGTTTACCAGTGATTATGCTCACCGCAGCCAGTGATGACCTAGACCGTATTTTGGGTCTTGAATTAGGTGCTGATGATTATATGGGCAAGCCATTTAACCCCCGTGAACTATTGGCTCGTATTAAAGCTCTTTTACGCCGAGTACTGGTACAAAAGTCGGTGCCAGATTCAGGTGCTCCCACCTTAAATATAGACACTTTAAAACGTAGCGTTAGCTACGCAGGCACTAATTTACCATTGACTGGAGCCGAGTTTGATTTGCTCAACCTTCTGTATCAACATCAAGGCGTAGTGCTCAGTCGCGATGCTATTTGCCAAGTGCTACATGGTCGCAATGCCCAACCTTTTGACCGCTCTATAGACACCACCATTAGTCGTTTGCGCAATAAACTCAACCAAGTGCCAGGTGACAGCATTCAAAGTGTAAGAGGCAAGGGCTACGTATTGGTTTTGGTGTGAAATTATTAAAAGGCATAGGGCTTAGGTTAATTCCCAACTCCGTCATGGCACGGGTCACCATCGTGCTGTTTGTAGGCATTTTGATGGCTCAAGTATTTGGTACTTGGCTTTGGGTGTCACAACTAAAAGCCACGGAAAATAACCGTTTGATCGATGTTTCACAGACAATGGGTTCTAGAATTGGTCAAACAGTTCAATTTTTTAAGAAGTTACCTGATGAATATCGTCATATCGTTTTAGATCAGTTACGTGACATGGGAGGCACTCGTTTTTTTGTCTCAGTAAACAAACAGCACATTACTTTGCGCACCATTCCCCAAACAGACCTCTCACAAATAGTGCGCCAACAACTAAGCACAAGTATTTTGGCCCAAATGGGCAAAGCTGAAGGGCTAGATATTCAGTTTGTCGATTTTGATGACTTGAAAATTCTGTCAGGCTCTAACCTAATGGTTGATTTACCTCCCAAGTGGAAGCGTTTCGCCCTAATAGAACCAAGTGATGATAGCCCAGTCGCTGTAGTGCAATTGCCGGTGGCTAATGAGTGGATCTACTTAGCAGCTGTTATTCCTGAAGGGCATATGCTCACCGGAGTAACCTGGCTTACTAGCGAACGCATGCTCAGTATCAGCTTAGTGTCGTTAACGGTTTTGTTATTGACCTTATTGTTGGTGCGCTGGGTAGTGAGGCCTTTACGTTTGTTAGCTCGGCAAGCCGAAGCTATTGGTAAGGGCCGTAACCCTCGTCATATGCGTGAGCAAGGTTCTAGTGAAATGGTCGCAACCATCAGGGCTTTCAATACTATGGTTGGCCGCATTCAAAAATTCACAGGTGACCGAGAGCGCCTATTTGCGGCTATTTCCCATGACCTTAAAACCCCACTCACTAGAGCTAGGCTGCGGGCAGAAATGATTTCTGATACAGATCAAAAGCAGGCATTAATCGGTGATTTAGAAAACCTAGAAACCATGGTTAAAGGCAGCTTGCAGATGATGAAAGATGATGCGATTCATGAAAATGCGCAGCGCATTGATCTAAGCCAATTGCTTTTAAGCCTAGCTGCAAATAACCAAATATATGGGCTACCCATAGAGCTAGATATCCAGCCTGGCTTAGTTATTGATGGCAGGAGCATGGCCTTACAGCGCTTGTTTAGTAACCTTATTGATAATGCCCTTGCCTATGGGAGAGCTGTCAGTATTGTGGCCAAGGCTAGCCCACAAGGCACTTTGATTTCCATCATGGACCCAGGGCCAGGCTTAAACGATGCTGACAAAGCACGAGTTTTTGAGCCTTATTATCGTATCAATCAAAAGCCCAGTGGCGATCATGTGGGTCTTGGTTTGGGCATAGCCCGAAGCATTGCCAACCTTCATGGGGGAGAATTAGAGCTCAAAGATCGTCGAGGTGGTGGCCTAATGGTTGAAGTTTATTTCCATTCGTAACCTTTTGTCACACTTCTATACGTTGTGACACGATGGCCTATATACACTTTAGCCACCGCAGTGTGACTGCCGGATAATAAGACTAATGAGGAACTCACATGAACACAAAATTAACAGGGTTGGCTTTGGCCACCATGATGGCTATTGCACCAAGCGCACAAGCTAACGAAGTAGAAGTATTACATTATTGGACCAGTGGTGGTGAAGCTGCAAGTGTTGCCTTTTTAAAGGAACAGCTAGCCGCATCTGGCGTAAATTGGGTAGATTTTGCAGTTGCTGGTGGTGCAGGTGAAAGCGCCATGACAGTGCTTAAGTCTCGAGCTATTTCAGGTAATCCTCCTACAGCTGCACAAATCAAAGGCCCATCTATTCAGGACTGGGGCGAGTTAGGTTTCTTGAGTAGCATTGATGATGTGGCCCAAGCCAATAACTGGGATGACATCCTGCCAGCAGTTGTGTCAGATGTGATGAAGTATCAAGGTGAATACGTAGCTGCACCAGTCAACGTGCATCGTGTTAACTGGTTGTGGGCTAACCCAGAAGTGTTCCGTAAGGCCGGTGCTACTATTCCAACAACTTGGGATGACTTCATGGTACAAGCACAAAAGTTAAAAGATGCAGGCTATATTGCCCTTGCCCACGGTGGCCAAGCTTGGCAGGACGCCACTGTGTTTGAGGCAGTTGTACTAGGTGTTGGTGGTGCTGATTACTACAAAAAAGCTTTTGTAGATGCAGACATGGACGCACTCAACAGTGAAACAACCAAAGAAGTTTTTGAAACCTTTGGGCAACTTCGCCAATTTGTGGATATCAACTCACCAGGGCGTGATTGGAATTTAGCTACATCAATGGTGATCAATGGTGAAGCCGGCATGCAAATTATGGGTGACTGGGCCAAGGGTGAATTCAAAGTTGCTGGGCTAAATCCTGGTACAGACTACGTTTGTGTAGCCGCACCTGGCACCTCTGGTGCTTACACCTTTAACGTAGATTCCTTTGCTTTCTTCAACCAAAGCGATAGTGATAGCTCTAAGGCCCAAAAGGTAATGGCTAAAGAAATCTTAAGTACAGACTTCCAGCGTGTATTCAACCTTAACAAGGGTTCAATTCCAGCACGTTTAGGTATGGCGCGTACAGAGTTTGATTCTTGTGCTCATGACTCTATGGATGCATTTGTTGCTAGCTCTGCTTCAGGTAGCCTAGTGCCAAGTTTTGCTCATGGCATGGCAGTTTCAGAAGCAATTGCAGGAGCTATTTATGACTCTGCAACCCAGTTCTTTAACTCAGATGACACTGCAGAAGAAGGCGTAGCTCAACTTGTAGCAGCGGTTGCTGCGGCTAAGTAAGCACAGCTTGTTTCGTCATTGCCTGCTTACATAGGCAACTTATTGGTAGGTTAATGCTTTGGGTCTTAACCCTTAGCAATAACCAGCTGGGCTCCAACCACTGCAATGGTGATTTGAGTTTAAGCTAGGCAATGACATATTTCTAAAACTTTATTGAGCCAACACATGTTCGATTATCTCGAAAGACAATTACCCAAACTAATCATGGCACCTACAGCCATTGTTATGTTGGTGTGTATGTATGGTTTTATAGGCTGGACTGCAGCACTATCTTTTACCAAGAGCCGTATGTTACCTCAGTGGGAGTTTGTGGGTTGGGAGCAGTACGAACGTTTATTTGCTAACCCAAGGTGGCATGTAGCGTTAGATAACTTGCTAGTGTTCACTGTGCTCTTTATTGCCATTGCTTTATTTCTAGGCCTCATGTTGGCCATTTTATTAGATCGTAATATTCGTAACGATGGTGCGTTGCGCACCATCTACCTTTACCCTATGGCGGTGTCGTTTATTGTTACAGGCACTGCATGGAAGTGGATCCTTAATCCAGGATTAGGCATTGAGAAAATGGTGCGTGACCTAGGTTTTCCAGATTTTGAATTTCGCTGGCTAGTAGAGCCAGATATGGCCATCTATACCATTGTTATTGCTGCAGTTTGGCAATCTAGTGGTTTTGTTATGGCGATGTTTTTAGCTGGCCTGCGAGGGGTTGATGACAGTTTAATTAAAGCCGCCCAAATGGATGGGGCCTCCACCTTTCGTACCTATTGGCACATCATTTTACCCGTTATGCGGCCAGTGTTTTTTGGTGCTGTAGTAATCCTTAGTCATATTGCTATTAAAAGTTTTGACCTGGTGCAATCGCTCACCGGGGGTGGCCCAGGCTATTCTTCAGACCTACCAGCCACCTTTATGTATACCCACGCGTTTAGTCGAGCCCAAATGGGTTTAGGTGCAGCAAGTGCTATGGTTATGCTAGCTGGGGTTATGGCCATTATCGTGCCCTATCTATACAGTGAGTTGCGAGGTAAAAAATCATGAACACCTCTACGCTTTCTCAAAAGCTATCTAAAGCTTTTTTCATTACTCTTTTGTTAGTTTTTGCACTGGCCTATTTGGGTCCATTGTACGTCATGCTCACCACATCCTTTAAAGGTATTGAAGAGATCCGGAACGGTAATATTTTAGCTTTGCCAGAAACTCTTAATGGTAGCGCATGGAGCAAAGCTTGGAGCAGTGCCTGTACTGGGGGTGATTGTTATGGCTTAGCACCCTACTTTTGGAACAGCATGCGCATCGTTATACCCGCTTTACTCATCTCCACTGCAGTGGGCGCACTTAATGGCTATGTGCTATCTCAATGGCGCTTTAAAGGGAGTAACTTTCTCTTTGGAGCCCTTTTATTTGGCTGCTTTATTCCATTCCAGGTGATTTTACTGCCTATGGCTAAGCTCTTAGCGTGGCTGGGTTTAGCCAATACAGTGCCAGGATTGGTGTTAGTGCATGTGATTTATGGTGTGGCATTTACCACGCTGTTTTTCCGCAACTATTACGTAGGTATTCCAGCTGAGCTAGTGCGCGCAGCCAGATTAGATGGCGCTGGTTTTTTTGCTATATTCAGGCACGTGTTCTTGCCGCTATCCACACCTATTGTTGTAGTAAGTGTGATTTGGCAGTTCACCCAAATCTGGAACGACTTTCTATTTGGTGTGGTTTATTCAGGCCCAGGCACACAACCCATTACTGTGGCGCTAAATAATCTAGTGAACACCACCATGGGTGGTAAAGAATATAACGTTGATATGGCTGCTGCGGTTATTGCCGCTTTGCCCACCTTAGTGGTGTATATAGTCGCTGGTAAATATTTTGTACGTGGTTTAACTGCGGGCGCTGTAAAAGGCTAATAAAAAGATTTAGACAAAGGAAAGAAACCGATATGGGTTCCATACAGATACAACAACTCACCAAATCTTTTGGTGATACAGAAGTGCTAAAAGGCATTGATTTAGACATTAAAGATGGTGAGTTTCTCATCCTTGTGGGGCCTTCTGGCTGTGGTAAATCCACCTTGATGAACAGCATCGCAGGCCTAGAGGATGTCACCAGTGGAGACATTTTAATTGATGGTGATAATGTCACCGACTTAAGCCCTAAAGAGCGTGACATTGCGATGGTGTTTCAGTCTTATGCGCTTTACCCCACCATGAGCGTATCGCGCAATATTAGTTTTGGGCTAGAAATGCGCAAGGTGCCAAAGCCAGAAATAGAACAAACTGTGGCAGATGTAGCGCAGCTACTACAGATCGAACATCTACTTGATCGCAAACCCAGCCAGCTTTCAGGTGGACAACGCCAGCGCGTTGCCATGGGTCGGGCATTAGCACGCAACCCAAGAGTGTTTTTGTTTGACGAGCCGCTATCAAACTTGGATGCTAAGTTGCGTGTAGAAATGCGCAGTGAGATAAAAAAACTACATAAGCGTTTGGGCACCACCATTGTTTATGTCACGCATGATCAAGTAGAAGCAATGACACTAGCAGACCGTATTGCAGTAATGAAGGATGGGCAGGTGCAGCAATTTGGCACGCCATATGAAATATATAATAATCCAGCCAATCGATTTGTAGCTGATTTTATGGGCTCACCACCAATGAATTTCATAGAATGTGTGGTGATGGAAGACAAGCTTGTGATTGAAAGCCAAGGTGAAAAGTTTGAGCTTCTTGTCAAACATGGAGATCGTCTTAAGCAGGTAGGTGCAGATACAGTGATCTTAGGCATTCGTCCCGAAATGATTACCGAACCCAAACCTCATGTTGAAGGTGCATTAGTGCATAGCATCCCCATGAATATTGAAGCCACTGAGCCTATGGGGCCAGATACGATTGCCTTTGGCCAATGGAACAACACCGAAATTCAGGCTAGGTTAAGCCCAGAAGCCGGTGTGCATGCGCAATCTAAAGGTAAGATTATGGTGCAAGTGGACACCAGTAAAGCGGTGTTATTTGATGCCTTTACAGGTGCTCGACTAGACAGTTAAGTGTCTAGAGTATCCATAGTGTAGTTATCAAAACTTAAATCGCCACGCCATGCCCATATTGCTAAAAGGTCTTCATCTTTAGTTTGTACGGCATGGTCAACACGGTCTAAATGCTCAAAGCTAGACCCAGGCTTTTGAGCTGAAAAATCCTTATTACCCACTTGCCAAAGTGCTGTGCCACTGACAATGTGATATAGCTCAAGAGCGTCATGTCGATGTTTTGGGTAAAAAGTATGAGCTTGTTGCCAGTAAATACCAAAGCGAAATTGATCATGTGCCACTATACCTTCTGGCCCCACAAGCTCTATATAGGCGCGGTTCACTTCTTCACTGTTACTAAATACACCACGTTCCATCCACGTTAACCATGGCGCAATAGCTGCCATCGATCTCCTTAGTTGTGCGTCGGCGATGGCACCCAGGCTGTTGTCCAAAGGTAGTGAGTTGGGAGTGAGATTCCAGCCAATTTTATTATGAGCAATGGGGCTTAGTAGCGGGGCAACGTCCATACCAATGTGAGTGCCGCTGGCAGCGAATCGAGCGCAGGCTAATTCAATAAACTGCTGCCAGTGGCGGTTAATTTCAAAACTGTGTGGCATAGTCACCGCTCCCATAGAACTGATTCACCTAGGTAGTCATCGAGACTACCTTATTTTCAATTTGAGATAAATAGTGGCCACACCTGTTTGGTTTTCAACCTCTACAAGCTAGCAGCCTGTACTGCCGAGGCTTTCACTTGTCCGTATCCACGGACTTGATTGGGTGCTTTAGCCCATTAGATAGGGTACCCCGCCCGATAAATAATAGAGACGGATTCAACTGGTCACAGCAACACACCTAAATAAAACGCAGTGCAAACATCAAGCATCCAAATCCGATGATCTATAAAATGAAACTATCTATCTGGCACTTGTGGAAAGCGGGGGATCCAATGGCCAATATTTCTAAATACGTTGAGGTCTCTCAATTCCTTGGCTATTGCAGACTCAGTTAACATTTGAGTAAGCTTTAGCTAACGGATTTCGGTGCGGTAGCTAAAGCTATCGGCTCTACCTCTAGTGATTCTAAACTCAACCGGTTGGTTGTTTTTGCTATAGGTTAAGCGGTGCAGCACCACTAATGGGTCACCCACAGCAATACCAAGGCGAGAGGCTGTAGCTTGGTCTGCTATTTCTGCGGTAAGAGACTCTTCTGAGCGGATAATAGGTAGATTAAATTGGTCCACCACCACAGCGTATAGTAAATCTGGTATGTGCACTTCTTCTTTTTCTAAGCCACGCACTAAGTCTGCCACCCACCAACATTTCTCCACCAATACGGCTTTTTCATCACGAAAGCCCACTCGTTCGATATAAACCATGTCAGTGTTATTAGGTACGTTAAGGCGATTACAAATTTTGTCACTGCCTTTGCGAAGCTCTCTTACTGGGGTTTGTTTGCGGATGCGTACAGGGTTTCCAGAATGCGTGCCGTAAGAAAAGAAGCGAAATAAGCTGTTATTGAAATCAATTCTAGACACGTAAGTGCCTTTGCCCTGATGACGGTAAAGCAAGTTTTGATGGACTAGATTTTCAATGGCTTTTTTCACAGTGCCAGTGCTTACTGATAGTAGATCAGCCAGCTGTGGTTCCGAAGGAATTAAATCCCCGGGGGCTAATTCACCAGCTGTAATTTGTTCTTGCAGAAAATTTTCTACAACTTTATATAAAGGTGTGCCGGGTACGTTTTTGATGGGCCATTGCGTCATTAACTGTTTGAAAACCTGTGATTTGTATAAAAAATAACCATTGGATTATTGGGTAAATAGTAACAGATTCTTGGCTGTCGATAAAAAAAGATTATCATAAAAGCTTGACTCATGTATATGAGTTATATAACTATGCAGTAACGTTGGCAGATTAGTTCAACGAATTAATAAAAATCAGATTACTTTTGGTGGGTTAAATTTCCATCACTATAGAGGCAAAAACCTGTGGAAATATTTGATTACATTGGTGCAATATTTAGCATAAGTAACCTTACCGTGTTGATTCTTGCCACTACAGGCGGTCTCATTTTAGGTGCTTTGCCTGGCCTTAGCCCAACAATGGCAGTAGCACTACTGATACCATTTACCTTTCAAATGGACGCTGCAACGGGTTTGGTGTTACTGGGTGCGGTGTATACGGCAACAGTGGCAGGCGGCGCTATTAGTGGCATCTTGGTGAATATCCCTGGAGCCCCAGCAAACATTGCCACAGTGTTAGACGGCCATCCAATGGCTAAAAAGGGAAAGGCTACGCAAGCGTTACACTTTTGTTTTATTAGCTCTTTTGTGGGCGGCATTATTGGGGTGTTGGTATTAATCTTCTTCACCCCCCCACTGGCCAAGTTGGCACTTAGATTTGGCCCTTCCGAAATGTTTTGGATGGCAATTGTTGGTGTAACTGTTATCGGCACTTTGGGCTCTAAGTCAGTAGTGAAAGGCTTGTTCTCTGGAGTGTTGGGCTTGTGGATTTCTACCATAGGTATCAGTCCGATATTTGGAGAGTCTCGTTTTGTGTTTACAGAACACCTCACAGGGGGTGTGCATATTGTTGTTGCCCTGATTGGATTATTTGCAGTGCCGCAAATTTATCAGCTACTGGTGACGAGTAGGCAAACGTCAGGTGGTGGGCTCTTTGCCACAGAAAACACCCCCTTATGGTCATCTATTCGATACAACTTAAGCCGTGTAAAAGCCCTAACCATTGGCACGTTATCGGGTGTCATAGTAGGCATAATACCAGGTGCTGGTGGCCAAATTGCAGGCCTTGTGGCCTATGATCAAGTAAGAAAATTCAGCCCTGATGCAAGTAAATTTGGCAAAGGTGAGCCTGATGGTGTGATCGCAGCAGAATCAGCGAATAACGCTATGGTAGGGCCTTCTCTTGTGCCTTTGTTAACCCTAGGTATTCCTGGCAGCCCAACAGCGGCTGTGCTTTTAGGGGGGCTGTTGATCAATGGTTTGTTCCCTGGCCCAGACTTATTCACAGTGCATGCTGAAGTGACGTGGACCTTTATAGGCTCCTTATTAGTAGCACAGGTGTTTATGCTAATTATTGGTTTGGCATTGAGTCGCACTAGTAGTAATTGGGTGATGCGTGTGCCATCTCAGTATATGGCTGCTGCGGTTACAGTGCTTGCAGTCTTTGGCACCTATAGTATTCAGAACAGTTATTCTGATGTGGTGTTGATGATAGTGCTTGGTAGCTTGATGTATTTACTCAATAAATATGGCTTTAGTGCAGCGCCAATTGTGCTGGGCATTATATTGGGACCCATCGCAGAAGATAACTTTTCCATGGGTAAGATGATTGCTGATGTGGGAGATGGAGCGCTGCCTTACTTTATGACAGGCTCTGTTAACCTAGTGCTTATATTTGTGTGTGTGGTATCCATAGGCTACAGCGTTTGGGTAGAGATAAAGCAGCGTCGACAAATTACCAAAGAGCTAAAACGCTCAACACCAGGCACTCGTGTTGCAGCGGTCGCAGCAGTAGTGGCTTCAGTAGTAGTGTTGGCTATGGTGATGTCTGCAGATGGCAGCCAAGCTTACGACTTTCCATTTTTACTGGCTATCCTGATGATGGTGTTTGCCTCTGTGTTATTGATTGATGTACTGCGCACCTGGAGTCGTCAAAAGTCGGGCCCTGGGCTGGTGGAATGGTCAGACCTTGGTGGCGGTATCGCAGTGATTGTGGGCTACTTATTGGTGCTGCAGACAGCGGGCTTTTACTTAGCTTCCTGGATAGCTTTTACAGCCATCGTTATGCTTTATACAGCCAACCTAGATCGGCAAAAAGCCACCAGAATAATTTGGGTCTCTATCGGCTTTATGTTGACCATCTATGGATTGTTTAGTCTGTCCTTAAGGGTGATCACCCCAGGCTTGTTATAAAAATCAGCACTATTTGGATGATCCAAATAGTGCATATAAAATGCCACGCTCTTTGTGTGAGCTGGCTACTAATAAAAGGTAAGTCCTATGATACTAAAAAAAATAAAATCGTCTATCCTTATGGCAGCGGTTACTTCAATACTACTCGCGCCAAGTGCAACAGTATTAGCTGATGAATACCCCAATGCCCCTATCCAAGTCGCCGTGGCTTATGGTCCAGGTGGCGCTACTGATTTCCAGGCGCGTATTGCCACCATGATGGCGGGTAATGAAAAATACCTTAACATGCCGATGGTGATCTTTAATAAGCCAGGGGCAGGTGGTCAAAAAGGTTGGAACTGGTATGCCAGCAGTGCTAGTAAAGATGGGCATCAGCTTGCAGCCTATAACGTGCCACACTTTATTGCGCAATCGCTTAAGTTTGATACTTCTTACAACATTGATAACCTAGAGCCCATTGCCAACTGGGGTGCAGATCCAGCCGTGCTGATTGTGCCTGCGGATAGTCCGTTTAACTCAGCTGCAGATCTTGTGGCTTGGTCTAAAGCTAATCCGGGCAAACTAACAGTGGCCGGTGCAGGCCTTTATGTAGGTCATCACATTGCTAGCTTACAGCTAGATAAAGCTGCAGACATTAGCACTAAGTATATTCCTGCTGGCGGTGGTGTAGCTGCAATGAAGATGGTGTTGGGTAGCCAAGTTATGGCTGGCTTTAACAACCTAAGTGATGCATTTCGCCAAGGTGATCGTATTAAAATTCTTGCAGTAGCTGATAATCAGCGTGAAGAAAGCTTTTTGCCAGACGTGCCAACCTTTAAAGAGCAAGGCATCGATATTGATGACTCCAGTGTAAACTTCCGAGGCATCATGGCTCGTAAAGGCACATCGCCTGAAGTTTTAGACTTTCTTGCAGAGCGTGTTCATTTAATGTTCCAAGACGCAAAAGTGGCTAAGAAGATGAAGGCAGGTGGTTCTCCAATGCGTATTATGTCCCGTGCTGAAGTAAAAGCGATGTGGACTGAGCGTCAAGCTTACCTAAATGGCCTATTAGCAGACCTATAGTAACTGTGTAGTACTTGGTGCCACTGCATGGATACTCTCTTTGCAGTTGGCACCTTCTTGTCCAAACTAAAACCACACCGTTAACACCGGTTTGATGTGGAGATTTAAATGGAACAGATGGACGCTCGTAGCCAAGTGGCTGCGCTAATACAACGAGCTAGACAAGCTCAACAAAACCTTGAAACCTACAATCAAGCTGCAGTCGATGAATTAGTGACTGCCGCTGCTTGGGCACTAGTAAACCCAAGCAATAATAAAAAGCTATCTGAACTTGCCGTGGCCGAAACTGGGCTAGGTAAAGTGGCAGATAAAATCACGAAAAATCACCGTAAAACATTGGGCCTTCTTCGAGATTTGAAGGGCGCTAAGACAGTAGGTGTTATTAACCGAGATCCAGCAATGGGCATTGTAGAGATCGCCCGGCCGGTAGGCGTGGTAGGTGCGATTGTGCCATCTACAAACCCTGTTGCAACACCCATGAATATGATTTTGAACGCGCTCAAGTGCCGCAACGCCATTATCTTGTCGCCTTCCCCTAAAGGTCAGCCCAGTTGTAATAGGTTGATTGAATTAATATATCTAGAGTTGGATCGCATTGGCGCACCGCGTGACCTAGTGCAAGCCCTGCCAACACCTGTGAGTAAAGACTTGAGCATGGAATTGCTCAAACAAGTGGACCTTGTTGTAGTGACCGGCTCTCAAAATAATGTAAAAGCCGCTTACACCTGTGGCACGCCTGCTTTTGGCGTTGGTGCGGGTAACGTCACAAGTGTGGTTGATGAAACTGCTGATTTACTCTCAGCTGCCACTAAAATAAAAGCTTCAAAAACCTTTGATAACGCCACCAGTTGTTCGTCTGAAAACAGCTTAGTCATCATCGATGCCGTCTATAACAAGATGCTAAAAGCCCTAGATTCAGTTAACGCATGTTTGCTTACCCCAGAAGAAACTGCAAACTTGCAGTCAGTGCTATGGCATAACGGGCACCTCAACGCAGCCATGCTTGCTAAACCTGTAAATGTGATGTGTGCATTGGCAGGTATCAGCCGAAAAGCGGCTTGTGATGCTGATTTTTTAATGGTGGAAGAAACAGGAATGGGCGTGGAGCATCCTTTTTCTGGAGAAAAAATGGCCTTGGTCCTCACCGTATATAGGGCCAAAGACTTTGATCATGCCAAACAGCTGGTAAACGATATTCTTAATTACCAAGGCAAGGGGCACTCGTTGAGTCTTCACAGCCAGTCCACAGGCCGTGCAGAAATCTTAGGTCTAGAAATGCCTGTGTGTCGTGTGATCGTAAACCAAGCCCATTGTTTTGCTACCGGTGGAAGCTTTGATAATGGCTTACCCTTTTCCTTGTCCATGGGCTGTGGCACCTGGGGCGGCAATGTAACAGATCAAAACGTGCACTATCGACACTTTATGAACGTGACTAAGGTGGTTCAAACGATCCCTGCTAGGGAGGTGTCAGTAGAGGACATATTTGGTGATTACCAACGCAGGTATCTGTCATGAACTTGCCTCAGTATGTGCCACCTGAGGCCACCATTAGAGAGCTTATAACTAGGCACGCTAGGCTACAGCCTAGTGAGGTGTATGCTATTTTTCCAGAAACGCAAACCACATTAACGTATAAAGACTTAGAGCAAGAAGTGCAGGCCTATGCAGCGCAGTTTGATGCTTTAGGTTTAATTCAAGGTGACACTGTTTCGTTTATGATGGCCAATGGCAAAACTGCCCTGGTGTTGTTTTTAAGTGCTTTATATACCGGGCTCATTATATCCCCTTTAAACCCAGCAGCTGGGCCTGATCAAATAGCCTATGTGCTGGAGCATTCTGATACTAAAGTGGTGTTTGTGTCAGAGGCATCTAAGGCGGTGATATTGAGCTTAGGTGACAAACTACCCAAACACATTAGGCTGGTTGATGCTCACCAAGACCTAGGCCCAAGCTGGGCTGAAACATCTACCAGTGCCATTAAGCTAGCCCCCATCACTTCTCAAAGCGATGGCTTGTTAATGTATACATCAGGCACTACAGGGCGCCCTAAAGGTGTGATTTTAACCCATCAAAACTTGCTGGCTGGTGGTATGAATACTGCAGTAGCCCACGGCTTAAGCAGTGCTGACCGAGGCTTGTGTGTGCTGCCTTTGTGCCACATTAACGCTCAGTGTGTGTCGGTGATGGCAACTATAGTAAGTGGCAGCAGCTTGGTAATGCCCCATAGCTTTAGCGCATCTAGGTTTTGGAGCTGGGTCATTGATTTTAAATGTAGCTGGTTTAGTGTGGTGCCCACCATTATCTCTTACTTGGTGCATCAAACTTGCGCAGATGAAAAAGCCCGTTTAGAGTCTGCTCCCACAAAAGTGCGCTTTGGTCGGTCTGCTTCTGCAGCATTGCCACCTGCGCTGCATGCAGGATTTGAAGAGAGGTTTGGCGTGCCTATAGTTGAGACTATGGGGCTGACAGAAACATCTGCACAAATACTATCTAACCCCCTGCCGCCTGAAACAAATAAATATGGCTCCCCAGGCATCGCCTATGGCACTGAAGTAAAAGTAATCAATGTAGCAGGGCATGAAGTGGATCGTGGCGTGGAAGGTGAGCTGCTAGTAAAAGGCGCCTGCGTTATGCGCTGCTATTACAAAAACCCTAAAGCCACCCAAGAAACGATTGATGACAAAGGATGGCTTCATACAGGGGATTTGGCCATCATGGATGAAGACAATTTTTGCTTTATTACAGGTCGAATAAAAGAACTGATTATAAAAGGGGGAGAAAACATCGCCCCACGTGAAATAGATGATGTGCTCTATACCCATCCAGCTGTTATGGAAGCTGCGGCGATCGGCATAGAAGATCTACACTATGGTCAGGAAGTAGAAGCATGCGTGGTGCTGGCAGAAGGCAAAGAAACCACTGAAATAGAGCTTTTGGAGTTTTGCAAAAGCAGACTTGGTGCCGTGAAAACTCCAAAACAAATCCACTTTTTGAGTGATTTGCCAAAAGGCCCTTCAGGTAAAGTGCAAAGGCTAAAGCTGGCAGCACAGATGGAAAAACCAGCATAAAGTTTGTGGCTTTGGCTAAGCGCTAGTAAACAGGGCTAAGTGGTCAAAATATGTAATTAACTGCTGTTTTGTGTCGCAGGTGTTCCTCATTTAGACGGTTGGTTACTTTTGTTGCGATCAGTCTTACTGCATAATGAGCCATAATCAATTTTCAGTGGCACCTTAAGAGGACAAAGAAGTGATTTCAAGCGACAAAACATTAGAACACGATTTTATGCACTGGCAGTGCTTAAGCCGATTGTTTGCAGCACGCCAAGCAGCGGGTTTTCCCTTAGAAGAAGCCAAACCTTTAGTGTGTTATGGCGCAGAAGGTGACATAGGCGTTGAGCTAACTATTTTGATTCTAAAGCGTGAGCTGGACCATTTGGTGGCTCAATATAAGCACAACGCCATAAAAACGGTGGATCCAATTGAACGCTTTGAATGGGTGGTAAAACAACTATCAGCTGATTATTATCAAAAAGCTGATAGCTTCCAATCTACCATGACAGCGCTTTGCCCTGTAGAAGCACCGCACGCCCAAAAGCTGTTAGATGCTGGCGAGTGTCGAATGGTGTTTAGAGCTCGTGGCGATGGTTATCTAGTGCCTGCCAAAGTAGTGCAGCTAGCGGCAGATGATATTCGTGCGCAGTTTACCCAAGTGCATAACTTTCACTTTAATCACAAACAGCCCCAGCCGCATGTGATCTTAGGTTTTGAGCCGGATTGGGAAAATGCTTATAAAGTGGCGCCTTAAACCACATAGGATAAAACCTATACTTAGAAAAAATACGGGCCAGTTGAGGCCTGTATTGTAAGGTGTGTTACCCTTCATCAAAACCACCTCTCCAGTAAGCGAGGCCTGCTCATAAAGTGGGGCTATGTGAGTAATCACTCCGCTTGCATCTATCAAAGCAGATACGCCGCTATTGGTGGCCCGGGCAACAGGCTTACCATTCTCTAAAGCTCTCATTTGTGCCATTTGCAAATGCTGCCAAGGTGCCAATGAGTGCTCAAACCAGGTGTCGTTGCTTACGGTGACAATGATTTGGGCATCAGTAGCTTGCTGGGCTACAAGCTGTGGATAGGCAATTTCATAGCAAATATTACCTGCAATAGGTATGTTTTTTGTTAGTAGCCCTTGTGCCTTTGTGGGTAACTTAAATGCAGACATTGGCAAATCGAAAAACTCTATTGCCCCTCGCAACCAAGATTCTAGTGGCACATATTCACCAAACGGCACTAAGCGTTGTTTGTAATATTGGCCATCTTCGGCACCAAAGGCGATGAGTGAATTGTAATAGTTGGCGCGTTCATTATTTGTTTCTCGGATAACTGTGCCACTGATAATGTGGGTGTTTTGTTTTTTGGCCATAGCTTTAAGAGGCTCAAACACAGGCTCAATATTATCCCAATAAGTGGCAATGGCTGTCTCTGGCCAGAGGATTAAATCACTGTCTAAATGCATGTAGGACTGTTTAAAGTAATAACTTAATGTGGGTGTTAATGATTGGGGTAACCACTTGTCTTTAAGCTTTACGTTGGCTTGGAGTAAGGTGACTGTAATGGCTTTTTCTTGGCTGGGTTGAGTCCAGGCAATGCTGCCTAACCCATAACCTACAATCCATAAACTAGTGAGAAATGCGAGACGAAGCTGTAGCTTTATTTGCATACCAAACACTAACAAGCTACTCATAACTAACAGCAGTGTCATACCATGCACACCCAATATGGGCGCGTATCCTGCCATAACAGTGTCTAGCCCTGCATAGCCTAAATACAACCAAGGAAACCCAGTGAATAACCAAGCACGTAATAAATCTAGGCTGATCCACAGGCCCATAAATAATAAGCTAGGGTATTGGTGTAGTGCTTTGAAGCGAAAAAATAAACCTGCAAAGAGGGCATAATATAGTGCTAGTGCACTACAGAATAAAAGTGTGAAAACCAGAGCTAGTAGCCAGGGTGTGCCGCCGTGGGTCTCCATGCTCACAAACACCCAGCTAACCCCTACGCCAAAATACCCTAGGCCATAGGCAAAGCCTATAAATGCAGCGTGTTTAGTGGATTGGCTTTGAGTGAGCGTGTGCCAAAGTAGGGCAATACTTAGCAATGCCAAAGGCCACAAGCTGCTAGGAGCAAGAGCCAGTGGCGCTATGGCACCAGCAAGGGCGCTGGTGGCTAAGTTAGCTTTGAGGCGATGGCTCATTAGCATCGATGCTAATAGGGTTGACCTGCATCAGTCTAATTCTACGATTGTCAGCAGCCAAAATTTGGAACTTTAGTTCGCCTATTTGAATGCTTTCATCTTTGGCAGGTAGATGGCCAAATTGTTGCGTAACAATGCCACCAATGGTGTCAAACTCTGTTTCGTCATAATAAGTGCCAAAGTGTTCGTTAAAGTCCTCAATGCTAGTGAGGGCCTTCACTAGGAAACCGTTTTCTGCGAAAGGCCTAATGTTGCCATCATCCTCTTCTGCGTCAGTTTCATCTTCAATTTCACCAACAATTTGTTCCAACACATCTTCAATAGTGACAAGGCCCGCAACACCGCCGTACTCATCCAGCACGATAGCCATATGGTAGCGATTGGTGCGAAACTCATTGAGCAAAATGGAAAGGCGTTTGCTTTCTGGGACAAATATCGGCTTTCGTAACATGGCGTTTAGGTCGAAGTCGTCCATTTGCTTAGCAAACGCAAGGGGTAATAGGTCTTTGGCCAATAAAATGCCTAACACTTCGTCTGGGGATTCGCCGATAACTGGGAAACGTGAGTGAGACGTTTCGGTGATGGTTTGCATAAATTCTTGGGTGGTTTGGTCTGCTTTTACTACCGCCATTTGTGGGCGTGGAACCATAATGTCACGCACTTGCATGTGTGACATTTGTAACGCGCCTTCTATGGTGTCAAGCACCTCACGATCTAGTATTTGATCTTCTTCAGCCTGGCGGATTCGCTCTAAAAGCTCTTCTTTGGTGCTAGGTCTGTCGCTTAGAAAAAAAGAAAGTCTATCTAGCCAGGAGCGTTTGTCCTGACCGTTGGTCGACGCGTCGTCGTTCATGAGGAGGGTATTTTCCTTAAAGTTAATAGCACCAATTTATACGCCTAGTTGCTTTCTTTAGCAACATAAGGGTTTGGTATGTTGAGTGTGGACAATAGAGCAGCCTCTAGAGTTTCCATAGCTTGGGCTTCTGCCTCTTCTATATGGTCGAAACCCTGTAAATGCAAGGTGCCATGAATAACTAGATGCGCCCAATGATCTTCAACACTCTTAAGCTGTTGGGTAGCTTCTAAGGCCACCAATTGAGCATTAATTACTAGGTCACCCAAATAATCCACATCGCCCAACTCAGCTGCCATTTGTGCAGCCAATTCTGGGTCGTCAAATTGGGGCTCTTCAAAAGCAAAGGAGAGCACGTTTGTGGGCTTATCTTTGCCACGATATTGTAGGTTTAGCTCATGACTTTCGGCATCATCAACCACCCGGATGGTAATTTCTGCTTCTGATTTTGGAGACTGCAATGCAAGCTGCGCCCATTGTTCTAGCTGGGCCAAGGTAGGCAGTGCTGCATGGTCACTGGCAATTTGTAGATCTATGATCATGATTTTTTGTTTTCAAAAGCGTCATAAGCATCTACGATGCGTTGCACGATAGGGTGGCGCACAATGTCGCCAGACAAAAAGTGAGTAAAGCCGATATCATCCACACCATCAAGCACTTCAATGGCATGCTTTAAGCCAGAGGGAGTGCCCTTTGGTAAGTCAATTTGTGTGACGTCACCAGTGATAACAGCCGTAGAGCCAAAACCAATGCGCGTGAGAAACATCTTCATTTGCTCGCGGGTAGTGTTTTGGCTTTCATCTAAAATGACAAAGCTGTTGTTAAGTGTTCTGCCTCGCATATAAGCTAAAGGGGCTATTTCTATAATGTTTTTTTCAATCATGCGGGCGACTGTTTCTACCCCAAGCATTTCATAGAGTGCATCATAAAGTGGGCGTAGGTAGGGATCTATTTTTTGTGCTAAATCACCAGGTAAAAAGCCAAGCTTTTCTCCAGCTTCTACCGCTGGGCGCACCAATAGTATCCGGCGCACATCTTCACGCTCTAGGGCTTCTACAGCGCAAGCAACCGCTAGATAAGTTTTGCCTGTGCCCGCAGGGCCAATGCCAAAATTAATGTCATGTTCATGGATAGACTTAATGTAGCTTTGCTGGGTTTCACCACGGGGTTTAATAGTGACACGTTTAGTGCGAATGCTAGGCCCGGTATCTTGGGGCTGATTTGCTTTTGGAGCGGTGGCTGCGGCGTTGGTTTCGGTCATGGTGTGTAGGGCTTCCACTAGGGCAAGATGCACCATTTCTGGTGTCACTTCGTTGGTTTGCTGAGCTTCTCGATAGAGCTGTTGTAATACATTTTCACCCGCCACGCAGGCGGCAGAGGTGCCTGCTAGGTGAAACCGATTACCACGGTTACTAATGCTTAATTGCAGCCGTTGCTCAACCAGACGCAGGTTTCCATCTAGCTGACCTTGCAGGCTTGCAAGGTGCTGAGGGTTGTCTGGTAGTAGGCTAAAAATGACACCTGGGTTGTCAGCAGCTGAGGCTGAAGAGCTATTGATGGTTTTTGTCATAGGGTGCTATTGCAGCACGATTGGGCCAACTGGCGCAAGTCCGTCTAACTCAGACGCCACAAGCACGCCTCTTAATGAATGTGGAAAGGCTTCCAAAATGTGAATTTGGGCAAACTTTCCAATAAGGTCAGCATTGTTGCTGGCAAAATTTACCGAGCGATTGTTTTCTGAACGGCCGGTTAATTTGCCTGGGTCTTTCTTGGAGTAGCCATTCACCAGCACACGCTGATAGCTGCCTACCATGGCTTTACTGATATCAAAAGATTGGCTATCAATGCGGCGTTGTAACAGGGTTAAGCGCTGTTTTTTGGTAGCATCATCAGTGCTATCTGGCAGGTCTGTAGCGGGAGTGCCTGGGCGCTTGCTGTAAATAAAGCTAAATGATAAATCAAAGCCAATGTCGGCAATCAAATCCATAGTGGCTTGAAAGTCGGCGTCTGATTCGCCAGGAAAACCAATAATAAAGTCGGATGAAAAGCTAATGTCTGGACGCAGCTTGCGAATGCGGCGCATCTTAGATTTATATTCTAGGGCAGTATGGCCTCGTTTCATGGCCATCAATATTTTGTCAGAGCCAGACTGCACAGGCAGGTGCAAATGGCTAACCAGCTCTGGTATCTGGCCAAACGCTTCAATAAGGCTATCAGAAAACTCAACAGGGTGGCTGGTGGTGAAACGAATGCGATCGATACCATCAATATTGGCAACCAAGGCAATGAGCTCGGCTAAATCGACAGTATCACCATCATCACTATCACCTTGATAGGCATTCACATTTTGGCCTAGCAAGTTTACTTCGCGCACACCTTGCTCAGCTAGCTGCTCTATCTCTAGCAACACAGACGCCAATGGGCGGCTTACTTCTTCGCCACGGGTGTAGGGCACCACACAAAAAGAGCAATACTTTGAGCAGCCTTCCATAATGGATACAAAGGCTTCTGCGCCTTCTACTTTGGGTGCTGGCAAGTTATCAAACTTTTCTATTTCAGGAAAGCTAACGTCGATCACACCTTTGGCACCGGCATCTGTTGCGTCTACCATCTCTGGCAAGCGGTGCAGTGTTTGCGGGCCAAAAATCATGTCTACAAAAGGTGCGCGTTTAGAAATAGCCTCACCTTCTTGGCTGGCCACACAGCCGCCAACACCAATCTTAATATTTGGGTTGGCTTCTTTTAGTTTGCGCCAGCGCCCTAGCTGGTGATACACCTTGTCTTGAGCTTTTTCACGAATAGAGCAAGTGTTGAGCAACAAAATGTCTGCGTCTTTTTCACTGTGGGTGATTTCCATACCATGGCTATCGCCCAATAAGTCGGCCATACGTGAAGAATCATATTCATTCATCTGGCAACCATGGGTTTTAATAAATAGCTTTTTTGTCATGTGGCACACCTACATTAATTGAGGGCGTATTATACATTTAAGCCGGCCCTTAAACCTAGCTAGAAAACACTGTTTTTGATGCTAATAGGCGCTAATATGGGTCTATAAACACTACAAAACGCACCAAAGCGACTAACATTCACAAAACCATCATTAGGGATAGCAAAGCTATGGATGAAGACTATAAATACACCAACGAGGCTTTTGTGCTGGATCATCGTTTGGAATCAGATGGAGAATGGGTAACTGACTTAGGCTGCTGTCGCGTGTTGATGATGAACAACAAAAGCGTGCCGTGGTTTATTTTGGTGCCGCGCATGGTAGATGCAACAGAGCTGACAGATTTACCAATGGAGGTGCAACAGCAAATATTACAAGAAATCAACCAAGTGGCAGCCATGGTAACTCATCTTTACGCCCCTCATAAGCTTAATATTGGCGCTTTGGGAAATATAGTGAGCCAGCTACACATTCATGTGATTGGGCGCTTTACGCACGACCCAGCATGGCCTAATCCAGTGTGGGGGCAGCTGGCTGCCCAATGTTACACAACGCAGCAACTTTCGAAAAACCTAAAACAAGCAATATCCTTTTTGGACACTGCGTAGACAAGATAAATCTATTTTTTTGTGCATATTTGTAAAGATGAACTATCCTTTTTAATGAGCCTGAAATACCTGTCACCATGACGGATAAAAGGGAATCTCATTTTAAAGGATTATTTTATGTCATGTACAAGACTACTGGTGGTGGGCTTTGTCATAGCCGCTAGCGCAGGCTGCGCTACTTCGCCTCAACCCCCCCAAACCATTACTGCTGAAAACAAACTTCTTCACTCGGTTGACCCAGCTTTTGGCCTTATAGAGCAGACAGACTGGGCTGAAAAAGATTGGAAAAAATATCAAAGTGAAACGGGCCATAAAGCCTTTTCTGTATCGGTGTTAGGTGATGGTAGCCTTTATGCTGTAGGTTTTTCGGCAGACATGAAATCAAGGTTTCTAGCTATAATGGCCTCGCAGCACCTTTGTAAATACTTCAGTGGCGGGGAAGGCATTTGTAGGGTAGTTGATATTGAGTCTAATCCCATAAACACTAAACTTACTCCTTCCCAAATTGGCCAAGCACCATCGCGGCTTCTTAGCCACCAAGGGATTGAATCTTATTATGAATATAAAGAAGAGCCTAGCCCTAAAGCCATTGCAATAGCCAATCCTTCTGGCGCTGTTTATTGGGTTGCTGGAGATCCTCTTTCTATGACGAAGGCCATGAACGGGTGCCAAGCTTCACTTGCTCAATATGATGTTAATTGTGAGGTGCTAGAAAATGAAGATTAAACACTTAGTAAAGAACACCTGCCAAACATGGTTTAGCGCAGGTGTGTTGGCTTTGTTATTGGCTTTTTCAAACACTGCAGCCGCCCTTGAAAGGAATCTTGATAATAGCTTACCTATGTATGGAACTGTTATTTGGACCACTCAAGACCGTAAGGAAATATCTGATTATTTGGCCTACGTTGATACGATCTACACCAACCGCCAAGCCGCAGCACGAGATGTTAATGCAGATGGATGGGACGCTTACATCGATGGCAACCAGCCAGAAGCGATGAGGCTATTTAACCTATCATGGCTACTTAATAATGAAAATATGGATACTTATTCAGGCTTTGTGCGTATTTTGTCAGTGGATAAAAAGTATAAAGCGGCCATTGAAGTGGGTGAGCTTGCTTTAGCCTTAGGAAGTAAAGACAGCGAGATGATGACAGGCCTAGCTGTAAGCTATGCCTATTATGCGGCGGATTTTGGAGGCATAGGCAATGAGGCCTATTTTGCTCGCGCTCATTCGCTAATCGATTTGGCAGAGTCATTACCCACAAGTTGTGATGTGTGCAATGGGGAGCGTTTTTTTGTGGCTATGTTAGACCAAGATTATAAACAGGCGAAATCCATCCGCGAAGCTGCGGCGCTGGCAGGTAACCCACTTACTCAAGAATCCATTGAGTGGCTTGAAGCATTTCTTTATTGAGTGAATGAGATTGAAGGTGTGCCTTGCAACTATATTGTTACCAAGCCACACCTCCAAAATGCCTAGTTTGTCTTTTTTGACGCTAGGCAAGCAATGTGCAAAAAAACGGCTATGTTTAGAGTGTGTTGTGAGCGAAGTTTTTACAAACCAAAATAAAAGAGCGGCGCACTGATTATTATTATGAGTGCCAAGCGGTAATCCCCCCATTAATAACCTAGGTTGTTAATGCTCCAGACTTGCAGGGACAGCTGATCAAAATCTACGTCCTTAACTCGCAAACGAATCGCCTCTATACGACGCAATCCAGACCCATACAGAAGAGCCCCCAAAAGATAATGAACCCCTGTGAACTCGTTAAGAACTTGTTTTACTTGATGTGGAGACAATACAACAGGTAGCTTTCGCTGTGTATGAGTGCGGCGAAACTCAGGCAGGTTATTGAGTGGTTGCTGCAAAAATTTATTGTACAAAAAGGCTAACGCATTGAGGGCAATGGCTTGTGTGGCAGCAGACACATGGCGCGTACATGCTAGGTAAGTTAGGTAGTTAGTAACATGCTCACCAGTTAGTGTTTTAG
>Ga0308016_10000070_pt1 | contig 48967 bp, 40 predicted proteins | sample Neamet233_FD_203129 | JGI IMG/M metagenome (GOLD analysis project Ga0308016, IMG submission 203129) | Marine microbial communities from water near the shore, Antarctic Ocean - #233 | ecosystem: Environmental > Aquatic > Marine > Unclassified | place: Southern Ocean | collected 2014-07-28
ATCGACGCTACGTACAGCGGTTACCTAGATCGCCAAGAGGCAGATATTGTTGCCTTTAGAAAGGATGAAAACCTTATGTTGCCAACCTCTCTCGATTATAATGTAATTGGTGGTCTTTCTAATGAAGTTAAGGAAAAATTAAGTAAAGCAAAGCCCTCGACACTAGGCGCAGCAGCCAGGATATCGGGGGTTACCCCAGCAGCATTGACCACGCTACTCCGCTTTGTGAAACGAAAAGATAAAAAGGCAGTAGCCTAATGGGTCATAACATGACGGCAACAGAGTTTCATGAGTTGACGGGTGTTTCACGTGAAACTATGGATAAGCTTATTTTATATTCAGAGACGTTAACTAAGTGGCAGAAAGCTATAAACTTAGTTAGTAATAGTACCTTACCTAATATGTGGCTTAGACACTTTTATGATAGTGCACAACTCTCTGGTTATATAATAAAGGCAGATAATCCCCTCAAAATACTTGACCTTGGCAGCGGTGCGGGATTTCCCGGATTAGTGCTTTCCATCTTGGGCATAGGGGAGGTACACCTGGTTGAAGGTGTTGGAAAAAAATGCTCTTTTATGAAACAAATTATTCAACAAACTGACATTAATGCTATTGTTCATAATAAAAGAATCGAAGATTTAGGGGCATTTCCAGTTGACCTGGTTACTTCACGGGCTTGCGCCGACTTAAACAAGTTGCTGGACCTTTCAGATAAATTTATCAAACCAACGACTAAGTGCTTGTTTCTAAAAGGGAAAAACGTAGAAAATGAACTTTTAAGTGCAGAGAAAAATAGACACTTTGGGGTTAAGAAATTTCCTAGCAAGAGTGACCAATCAGGAATGGTTCTTTTGCTAAGCGAAGTAAAGGCCAGGACAGAAAAAGAAAAATAAGAAAGATGGAGTATATCCACAATGTTATCTAGTGATTTATCTGTAGCAAGTCGTCAACCGGAGATCATCGCCGTTGCCAATCAGAAGGGCGGAGTTGGTAAAACAACTACAACAATAAACCTTGCTACAGCGCTTGCGGCGACTAAGAGGGATGTTCTGATTATCGACATGGACCCGCAGGGTAATGCTAGCACAGGACTTGGTTGTGATCGAAGTGATCGTAAAAAAAGTAGCTACGAAGTTATAATGGGGGAAGTATCTATAGCGGAGGCTATTGTGGATACGATCGTACCAGGCCTTCATCTAGTGCCGTCGACTATCGACCTGACAGGCGCAGAACTTGAGCTTGTGGATGCAGAGAAGCGCACTTTCAGGCTTCGGCGTGCATTTCGTAACCCAGTCCTTGAAAATTATGACTATGTCCTTATTGATTGCCCACCTTCACTTAATCTTATTACACTCAACACACTAGCTGCAGCCAATATAGTTATTGTTCCATTGCAGTGCGAGTTTTTTGCGCTTGAAGGATTAAGCTTACTTTTACAAACGATAGAAACTGTTAAGGCAAACTTCAATCCAGGCCTTGAGATCGGTGGGGTTGTGCTGACGATGTTTGATAGTAGAAATAATTTATCAGAGCAGGTGGCTCTTGATGTAAGGAACTACCTTGGTAACAAAGTCTTTAAGACGGTGATCCCACGAAACGTTCGTGTCTCAGAAGCGCCGTCTCACGGAAGACCAGCCCTACTCTATGATTTAAAATGTACGGGGAGCCAGGCCTATATCGCACTTGCAGCAGAATTTTTAAGGCGCCGTAAGAAGGAAAAATCCGAAAAAAATAAAAACACTTAATATCAAAGGCTTATAGTTAAATGGATCAAATTAAAAAAACATTAAAGAGCGCACAAAAAGCGCGCGGCTCTAAAAAAGGTCTAGGTAGGGGGCTGTCCTCGTTGATGAATGCGGGCGAAGCCTCCTATGATAATGTTCTTGGGGCCACGGGAGGTGCAAGTTCGAACAAAGAGATCCCTATAGAGTTTCTTGTTGCTAATACCTATCAGCCCCGCATGTTTTTTGATGCAGACAGGGCTAAGGAGCTCGTTGCGTCGATAAAAGAAAAGGGAATTTTGCAGCCATTGCTTGTTCGCCCGCAAGGGAAAAATAGATATGAAATTGTAGCTGGTGAAAGGCGCTGGCGTGCCGCCCAGGCTGCTGGACTTCATCATGTACCAGTCGTAATTAAGGAAATGAACGATGAAGAGTCTTTAGAAATTGCCATCATAGAAAATGTTCAGCGGCATGATTTAGATCCTATAGAAGAGGCTATGGGATACCAACGCCTGATGTCGGAATTTGCCCATACTCAAAATGCTCTCGGTCAAGCCGTTGGTAAAAGTAGAAGTCATATCGCTAACATGATGAGGCTACTCTCGTTGCCCGAGGGGGTGCAGAGTTTGATGCGAGGGGGCAAAATCAGTATGGGGCATGCCCGAGCGCTTATAACTGCTGAAAATCCTTTTGAGTTAGCCAAGCGGGTCGTGCGAGACGACCTTAGCGTTCGCAAAACTGAACAATTGGCAAGGGGACTTAAGGGCAGCGCAGTAAAAAAAACTAATAGTAAATTAAAAATCAATAATCACAAAGATGCAGATACTAGGGTCTTTGAAAGAGAGCTCTCTGCGGCCATTGGTTTAAGGGTTGAACTCGAGCTGAGAAGTGGGGAAGAAGGCGCCTTAAAAGTTTATTATAAAACTCTCGAACAGCTTGATGATATTTGCTTAAAACTTAATAACGATTCTTAATAAAGCGTCCGTTTTTTAAGAACGATTCTTAATAAAGTGCTTATTTTTCAATTATTTACGAAAAAAGACTAATTTGGTCTTATATATATTGACAAACCCTCTACACGGCATCATGTAATAGACGAATTCAATTCCGTTCTATGAGGATGAGTGATGATAAGGCTATCCAATCTTGCTGACTACGCCGTTGTGCTGATGAGTAATATTGCAGCCTGTCCGGATAGCATTCATACAGCATTAGCCTTAAATTCAGAAACACGGGTTCCGCTACCTACGGTAAGTAAAATTCTCGGAAAAATGGCTAAGGCAAATCTGTTAGTCTCTCATCGAGGGGTTGGCGGTGGGTTCTCGATGAACGATAGAAAAGAAAATATTACAATTGCAGATATTGTTGAGGCTGTAGATGGGCCAGTGCAACTAACGAATTGTTTAAGCGATGAGGATGCTGGTTGTGATTACGAGCCTGTGTGTATGACTCGTAGTAAGTGGGATAAGATTAACAAGGCTGTTTATGAGGCGCTCAATACTGTGTCGCTATCAGAAATGGTAGAACAACCATATGATTTTTTTCCCACTCATAGTTCTGAGCGGTTAAGAAAAAACAAAGGGTAGAACATTAGATGGTAAGTACATTAGAGACACGGCAAGCAGTTGAAGAGATTTCTGGCGAGTACAAATACGGATTTGTGACTGATATTGAAACCGTTAAAGCACCTAAAGGTTTAAGCGAAGAGGTGATTAGGTTTATCTCTGCTAAAAAAGATGAACCAGCCTGGTTACTTGACTGGCGCCTTAAGTCATATAAAAAATGGTTAAAGATGGAGGAGCCAGATTGGGCGATGCTAGATTATGAAAAACCGAACTTTCAGGACATCTATTATTATGCTGCGCCAAAATCAGCGGATGATCGACCAAAAAGTCTTGATGAGGTTGACCCAGAGCTTTTGAAAACTTATGAAAAACTAGGCATTTCACTTCAGGAGCAAGAGGTGCTCTCTGGTGTTGCGGTTGACATTGTTTTTGATAGCGTTTCGGTTGCAACGACATTTCGTAAAGCACTAAAGGAAAAGGGGGTTATTTTCTGTTCCATTTCAGAAGCGGCGCGCGATTATCCTGCCCTGATGAAAAAGTACCTTGGGTCAGTGGTGCCGGCGGCGGACAACTTTTATGCAACATTAAATAGCGCTGTTTTCACGGACGGAACTTTTGTTTATATTCCTAAAGGGGTGCGCTGTCCGATGGAGCTTAGTACCTATTTTAGAATTAATGAGGCCAACACAGGGCAGTTTGAACGCACGCTTATTATTGCAGATGATAATTCATATGTTTCATACCTTGAGGGATGCACGGCACCTATGCGAGATGAAAACCAACTTCATGCCGCAGTAGTTGAAATTGTTGTCCTTGATGAAGCTGAGGTTAAATATTCAACGGTGCAAAATTGGTATCCAGGCGATAAAAATGGCGTCGGAGGAATATATAACTTTGTAACAAAACGGGCTGCTTGTCGTGGCCTGAATTCTAAGGTGTCTTGGACCCAGGTTGAAACAGGTTCAGCTATAACATGGAAATACCCTAGCTGTATTTTGCAAGGAGACGGGTCGGTGGGAGAATTTTATTCTGTTGCGATTACGAATAATTATCAACAGGCCGATACGGGTACTAAAATGATCCATATTGGTAAAAACACATCATCTACCATTATCTCAAAAGGAATTTCAGCCGGGAAGGCTCAAAATATTTATAGAGGCTTGGTGAAGGTTATGCCTAACGCCGAAAATACACGTAACTTTACCCAGTGCGACAGCCTTCTCATTGGTGATGAGTGTGGGGCTCATACCGTTCCGTATATTGAGGCAAAAAACCCAACCTCTCAAATTGAACATGAAGCTACTACATCAAAAATTAGTGACGAGCAGCTTTTCTATTGTTTACAAAGAGGCCTTGACGTAGAGGAATCTGTTTCATTAATTGTAAATGGTTTTTGTAAAGAAGTGATGCAACAACTGCCGATGGAATTTGCGGTTGAAGCTCAGAAATTACTGGGAATTAGTTTAGAAGGCAGTGTTGGTTAAGCCGACCTATATTTGGATAAAATTATGCTAGAAATTAAAAATTTACACGTTGAAGTTGGTGGACAGAAAATCCTTAAAGGGCTTAATCTGACCATTAATGATGGCGAAGTACACGCTATTATGGGCCCGAACGGCGCTGGAAAATCAACTCTATCTTATGCTATTTGTGGAAAGCCAGGTTATGAAATAACTGATGGTTCTGTGACATTCAAGGGTAAAAACTTTCTCGAACTTGAAGCTAGTGAGCGAGCAGGGGAAGGTGTATTTCTTGGGTTTCAGTATCCAGTTGAAATTCCCGGGGTATCAAACATAAATTTTCTTAGGGCTGCAATTAATTCGGTTCGTAAATATAGGAACGAGGGCGAGATGGCTGCGGGAGATTTTTTGAAACTTATTCGATCCAAGGCTGCAGAGCTAGAAATGGATCCTGAAATGCTTAAGCGTGCGGTTAATGTCGGCTTTTCTGGTGGCGAAAAGAAACGCAATGAAATGGTTCAAATGTCCATGCTTGATCCTACTTTAGCGGTACTTGACGAAACGGACAGTGGGCTGGATATTGACGCGCTTCGAATTGTAGCAGACGGTATTAACAGAATGCGATGTCCTGAAAAGTCCACATTAGTAATCACCCATTATCAACGCCTTCTTGATTACGTAGTTCCCGACTTTGTGCATGTATTAGCAAATGGAAAAATCGTAAAATCTGGGGATAAAACATTAGCAATTCGACTTGAAAAAGAAGGCTATGCGGGCCTTGGTATTGAAGAAAATGCAGCGTAAGAGTAATTGAGATGACAGCTAAAAATCACCTAGATGGCCTAAAATTTAAAGCTCAATTTGATCTGTGGGGCGATTCGCTGCCTAGATCAGAATTGGCTTGGGTTAATATGCTTCGCCAGAAAGCCATGGCTAAATTTTTACAATTTGGTTTACCAGGACCAAAAATGGAGGCCTGGAAATATACCAATCTCGGGCAACTGAATAGTGGAAATTTTGATTTACTAACATCCTCTGACAGGGCAGGTAATGAAACGGCACCGTTTGAGAGCCTTGATGGTTCTAAAATTGTCTTTACGGATGGATTTTACAATAAGGCCACCTCAACAATAGAAAGTCAAAAAGGTGTCAAGTTCCTAAGTCTTAATGACTATATGAAGGATTATCCAGAAGCTGCTCAAAAACTATTTAATAAAAATGATGATGGCAGCAGCTTGCAAAATTTGAATACAGCTATAATGACAGGCGGGTATGTTCTTTTTGTAGACGAAAATACTAAGTTGGCAGGGCCAATTCAGATAATACACAACACCACTACTTCCTCAGAAAATAAATCAATAACCACAAAATGCTTCATTGACCTGCAAGATAATTCCTTTGCCCAAATGGTTGAAACATTTATAGGTTCTGACGAGCATAACTATTGGCGCCATCATGTAACAGAAGCTATCGTAGGCAAGAATGCTGTACTTGAGATATATCAAATACAGCAGGAAAGTAAAAAGGCTATTCACACGGCTGATATGCACGTTGACGTTGATCAAAGAGCAAATTTCAAACACTATTCCTTAAATTTAGGGGGAAAAATAAGCCGTACAGAAATAAAACCTACCTTAACGGGCCTTCAGTCAAATGTTGATCTTAGGGGTGCATTTTTAGGACGAAATGGTAATTCTCATGACGTGTTTACGCACATGAAACATATGTTTCCTGAAGGTACAAGTGATCAGATTTATAGGGGTGTGCTCGATAAGGGCGGCAAGTCGTCTTTTCAAGGTAAAGTATACGTGGCAAAAGATGCGCAGCTCACCAATGCGGATCAGTCAAACAAAAATTTAATACTCGACCGAAATGCGGAAGCTAATAGTAAGCCGGAACTTCTTATTTATGCCGATGATGTCAAATGCTCCCACGGCGCGACGGTTGGTGAGCTAGATGCGGAAGCACTTTACTATTTAAAGTCACGTGGTCTCGATCAAAATGCTGCTAAAGCACTTTTAGTTGAAGCATTCGTGGCGGAAGTTTTTGAAGATATTAAGTTAGAGCCGGTTCGGTTGAAATATCTCGAGTTAGCGTTGAATTGGCTTTCTGAGGAGACTAAGGAATGAATAAAGTGAGTCAGAATAATTATAATGTTGAAAAAATCCGCAAAGATTTTCCTATTTTTGAACAGGAAGTTTATGGAAAGCCGCTGACATTTTTGGATAGCGCTGCAAGTTCTCAAAAACCAAGAGCAGTTATTGACGAAGTTGCAAACTGTTATGGAAGCGAGTATGCAAATATCCATCGTGGAGGATATTATTTGTCACAAGCACTTACGTCAAAATATGAAGCTGCGCGTGAAACCGTGAAAAACTATATTGGTGCCAAATCGTCTAAGGAAATTATCTTTGTTAGGGGTGCTACAGAGGCCATAAACCTTGTTGCACAGACTTGGGGGCGTCAAAATCTTGGTTCAGGCGATGAAATTATCCTTAGTCAGATGGAGCACCATTCAAATATTGTGCCCTGGCAAATGCTGCGAGACGAAAAAAATATTACTATCACCGTAAGTCCTATCGATGATAAAGCAAATTTTCTACTAGAAGATTATGCCCGACTTTTAAGTGAAAAAACAAAACTGGTAGCCATAACCCATATTTCGAATGCACTTGGCACTATAACGCCCATAAAAGAAATTATAAAACTAGCACACAGCGTTGGTGCCCTTGTGCTTGTTGACGGCTGCCAGTCCTTGCCACATATGGGAATTGACGTAAATGAATTGGATGCGGATTTTTATGTTTTTTCTGGCCATAAAATTTATGGTCCAACGGGCGTTGGCGCGCTTTATGGCAAGCAAGCCCTTCTTGAGGACATGCCTCCATATCAAGGCGGTGGAGATATGATCCGATCTGTTACGTTTGAGAAGACGATATATAATGAATTACCACATAAATTTGAGGCAGGAACCCCCAATATTGTGGGTGGGATCGGGTTGGCAGCTGCAATTGATTATGTGAATACGCTTGGAATTGAAAATATTTGTGATCACGAACAAGTGTTACTAGAATATGCGCTTGAACAAATTATGGAAGTAAAGGGCATGGAACTACGTGGCCGGGCTGACAAAATGGCAGGTATGCTATCCTTTACTATGGAGGCAGCACACCCCCATGACATAGGTACTATTTTAGACCAGGACGGCATTGCCATTCGTGCGGGGCATCATTGTGCCCAGCCAGTTATGGACTTTATGGACATACCAGCAACAGCCCGAGCTTCGTTTGGCCTTTATAACACCACTAATGATATTGACCGTTTGATTAACGGGCTTCATAAAGTAAATAGAATTTTCGGGTAAAAAGGAAACAGAATATGAGCTTCTTAGATGGATTTTTAATTGAACAGGCGGAAGAAAAAGGCGAGGAAAGCTCGTCTAAACCAACCCCTAACGCTGGCGGCATACATATTAATGAAGAAGAAAAACAGAAACTTCAAAGCAGTGCTGCGGAAAAAATTCGTGAAATTTATGATCCTGAAATTCCAGTTAATATATATGAGCTTGGTTTAATTTATGACATAGAATTTAATGAATTTGCGGATGCAATCGTGACCATGACACTAACATCCCCTAACTGTCCAGTAGCCGAGATTTTGCCGGGGGAAGTGGAAATGAAAGTACGTGAGGTAGAGGGTATTGGTGATGTTCACGTGAACTTAGTTTTTGAGCCGCCTTGGGATATGTCCATGATGAGTGAGGCAGCTCGACTTGAGATGGGGTTTATGTAGTTAAAGCTTGCGGATGCGTCTGTGAATTTTTTTAAATAATTCAGGAACAACCTTTAGGTGCTTTTTTTCTGCCTCGAGAATGGAGCTAAAGGCCTTCTTTTTGATCGCAACTATGTCTAATTTATGACTTATATTCTCAGACGTTGATTGCTCATAAAGCATGTCTATGAGGCGCTCTGCCCCATTAAGCCTGCCCCAAAGGTAGTCATTTTCACGGTCTGCTCGACTAAAGAAGGCGCCAAAACTTCGCATGGCTGTTCCCTTTAGGGGCATTTCAAGCGGATCTGATTTTAGGACAAGGTTGTCATCTGGGCTAATACGGTTTACAAGAATTTCATTAAACTCACCAATAGCTTTTGAGCCTATAATTGAAAATGTAATGACATCCCAAAAAGCAAACCCTAAATAATTTGTGATTAGGCTTTGTCGGAAGTTATTTTCCCATGAACCATTAAGTTGAATAGCTATAACGTTATCGATTTTGTCTCTTACTTGATCCAGCCGGATGACATTCAATAAAATTTCTAAGATATTTTCCATAACGGGAGTGTTCTTATTTAAGAGCGCACAGTTTTTTTGATACTCAAGATCATCACTAATAGGCAACGCAGCAACCTTTTTAACGAGCTCTTTCAGGGTAACTCTATTAGAAACTTTAATGGCATTAATAATGGCAGGCCTTTTTATTGTTTCTAGAATTTGATAAAGAGCCATTTTGTAAACATCAAGCTTGTTTACACGGTCTGGATTAAACGAATACTGATTATTTAATTCTTGAATAAGAAAGTGGAGCCGTCTTTTTTGATAGTTAATATCAAAGCTAAGGGTAAATTTCGTCCATGACGGAGTAGTAACTAAGGGGCCTTTTTCCAACGTATCCTTAAGTACCCAAGAGTGCATAAAGAAAAATAAACGTTCTTTTTCAGCGCCTTGTGGCTCTAGATCACATATATCAGATATTAATTCTGTAAGATCCTCCACGGTGCTTTGAACTTTTAAGCTTGTATAAGCTTCGTAGGAGTAGCCGGATGCTGCGGCCGCACTCGTGCGGGCCTTATCACGCCATTTTTGTAAATTTGCAGCGGTAGTGATTTGATTATGTAACTTTGGTAAAATACTGTTAACAAACTTTTCTACGCTTGGCTTTACCGAATTTATGACAGAGCGAATTTTTTCAACCTGCCGATTATGAGCCGCAATGTCCTCAAGATCATCATGCATGGGCTCATTCATGGGAATGTCTGACATAGCACCTTTCAGTGTCGTAAACATAGTTGGCGGGGTGCCATTAGCCGTGTGCTTAAAGCTTGCGGGCTTGGGGTCTATATATATTATCCGTCGGCTGACCTCTCTAAATGCAGGCCGGTCGTGAATAGCGTTGATGGCTTGATCAAAGGGCTTATTGTTAAGTATGCTGCCATCGATAAAAGAGGTTAGCTCTGGATCGGCGCCTGCTTGTTGGTATTCTTTAAAGTTTTTAGAAATAAAGTTCATCTTTCCTTCCCATGTTTTTCCTTGCTCTTTAAAGAAACTATCAGTTTCACGAAGTTGGGCCGGCGGAAAGGCTCCAGGAAAGCATGCCGTTGCTCTTGCGGCAAAGCACAGGGAGGCAAGTCCACGATCGTCAAAATCACTTTCAAACTTTGATAAATGTTTGTTATGAGGCCTTTTAAAATAACTAAATTTAAGATTATGGCGATGCTCAGTTTCGGACGTAACTGGCGGATCATTTAGAAACATAGTGCGCTTGTAGCCGTAAAAATCAGTAACCGTAACAAAAAGCTCTAGCTTGTGACCGCGTGGTAATAGAGACTGATAATTAATAGCCCCCATACCCTTAAGGCCACTATACACTAAACCAAGGAGGTGAGGGCCATCAAAAGGTGGCTTTAGGTCCCAAAGGTTAAGGAGGGCGGGGAGCTTTTCCTTTACTTTTGTACTTAAATTACTCTTACCAAGAAATTTACTACTTAAAAGACTTATTAGTGGTTTAGAAAAAAGATGACTCCAATGAACAGCATTTTTTTTCGTTCCAATAAGTCGGCTAACATCGGCCTCGACGAGCCAGTGGTGGCGAAGGTGATCAAAATTAAGATCATGGGAAATTGCACGGGCTAGGAAAATGCTATTCATTCCCCCTGCCGAGGCGCCTGCGATAGTATCAATAATAATTCTCAGGTCTAGTTCTGGTAAAAAGCTTTTTAAAATATCAAAATATACTAGCTCCGTATCTGGAATATCAGTGATATTTTTATTGGGATAGAGATATTTATCTCTTGTTATATCTTGGGGATCCGGGCTGGCGTGGATTGCCTTAGACGCTCTGACTAATTTTAGCATTTCTTTACTAACGCCGTGAATATAAACTGCGAGAGATACGCCACCAAAACATACCAGCGCTAATCGCAGCTCTTTTTCTTTCACGGGGTTTCTTTCACGGGTGCTGTCGGGGGATAGTTTTTAAAGGGTGATATTATTAATTCTTTGAGGCTTAGGGGGGTTGTAAAGCCAAATTCGCTGAGCCCCTGCTGCATGACGTCATAATTTAAAGTTGGTTTATCAATATATGTACTAAAGGCCTTATCCCAAAATATTAGATTAAAACCAAAATTACCCTTAGTCTCTCGAACAACCTCCGAATGATGGATCCAGTGAATTTCTGGTGTAACAATAACTTTTCTCAAGATATTTTCGAATGAGTGCGGAATTTTTAAATTACTATGGTTAAATAAAGCAAGGCCATTAAGGAGTATTTCAAAAACAATCACAGCTTCTACTGATATTCCAAGCATTAGAATGAAGCCCATTTTAAATAACATAGAAAAAATAATTTCGATGGGATGGAATCTCACAGCCGAGGATACATCTAGGCTTATCTCCGTATGATGCATGCGGTGTAGTCGCCAAAGTATTGGAACTTTATGCATAAGCACGTGTTGGCAATACATCAAAAAATCAAGAAGAAGAAGAGTTACTCCAAACTCAAACCAAAAATTTAAACTTAAAGCGTTAAATAGACCGACACCAGATTTTGATGATAGCTCAGCGACGCCAACGGCGAGCAGAGGAAATAAATATTTAAGCGTCAAATTATCCAGAAGGACAATTGAGAGATTGGTAAGCCATTGAGAAGGTCGGCCCATTTGTCGTTTAGCAAGGGGAGCTATCAGCTCTGCTCCACCTAATATCAGCAAAAGGCTTAAAAAGACACTTACACGAATGGCTTGCTCATTTTCAATTAAAAAATCCATAAATGATCATACTCCCTAAAAATCTGAAGCAATACCGTTATTTTCCCAATCTCCGAAACGGACAGGGTCAGGTCCCTCGCGGCCGCCAAGCTCCTTCGGTAGTTTCTTTTTCTTTTCCACGGGAGCAGAAGGATTTTCAGAGATCTTTTCTGATGTAATTATTTTCTTTTTCATTTTAGAGCTCCAATATATGATGACACTTTAGATCAAACTAATTATTACATATAATTATACACCAACACTTCACGAAAAGAAATCTACTCCTTGGCAAAAGTTTATCCCTGTGCTAATGCGGCACAACGGTTTAGGATATATTTATGGCAAACGATATTAAAAGTAGAGAAGCGGCATTTTTAGTTATTAAGAAGGTGCTGGATGAAGGCGCAACGTTAGACGGCTCAATCGAAAAATTCTGTCGGGAAATATCTATTCAGGACAGAGCCTTTGTTCGCCATTTGACGACAACCGCAATAAGACGGCTTGGTCAAATTGATCGCATTATAAACCACTGTACAAAAAAGAAACTTGGAAACACGCAAACGCAAGTTCGCCACATCTTGAGATTGGGGCTTGTCCAGCTTCTCTATAGTGAAGTTCCCGCTCATGCCGCCGTCAACACATCAGTTATCCTATTAGAGAAGAGGGCGCCAAAAAATTTACACTATTTGAAGAATACGGTTAATGCCGTACTACGGAGAGTTGATCGGGAGCGCGAAGAGCTAGAAAAGAAATATAGTAATACGAGGTTAAATTTTCCACCATGGCTACTTAAAAGCTGGGATGAATATTATGGGTCAGCCGTTGTGAAACAAATTTTATCCACTCTTTTAACCGAAGCACCCCTCGATATTAGCTTAAAGCCCCACTGCGATCAAAAGGAGTGGGCGAAGCGACTGAGTGGACAAGTGGTGCTGGGCGGCAGCATCAGAATTTCAAAGGCAGGGAAAATTACTGAACTTGATGGTTATAACGATGGCGTATGGTGGGTACAGGATGTTGCTGCACGAATTCCTTGCGCGTTACTAGGAGCTGGCGGGGGAAAGAACGTACTTGACCTCTGCGCTGCACCAGGAGGCAAGGCTGCGCAATCTGCCGCCGCGGGCAATCAGGTTACAGCAGTAGATTTTTCTGAAAGACGCCTCAATCGACTTAAAGAAAACATGACAAGGCTTGACCTTAGCGTTGAGGTCGTAATGTCAGACGTTTTGTTGTATAAACCAAAAAAACTTTATGATTTTATATTACTTGATGCTCCTTGCTCATCAACAGGGACTATTCGCCGCCATCCTGAAATACTTCACACCCGAACAAAGAAGGACGTTGATGACCTGGCTGTGCTTCAGACAAAAATGTTAAATCACGCAGTTTCATTACTCAATAAAGGGGGTGTGTTAGTGTATTCGGTCTGTTCGATGCAACAAGAGGAGGGTCCAGATCAGATTAAAGCTTTACTGGAGCGCCATCGATCGTTAAAACGAAAAGGGATCAAAGTTGAAGAACTCGAAGGCTTGGAGCAGGCGATCCTTGAGAGCGGGGATGTTCAAACGCTAGGTCACCATATGAGTGATGGCATCGACAGCTTTTTCATTTCACGGTTGATTAAAAGTTAAGGATAGCAGAATGGTCTCAAATATAAAAATAGCACCGTCAATATTATCTGCGGATTTTGCAAAGCTTGGACAGGAAGTCGCTGCAATTACAGAGGCGGGCGCCGACTACATCCATGTTGATGTAATGGATGGACATTTTGTTCCTAATATCACTATTGGCCCGGACGTAGTTAAGGCTATTCGTCCCCATAGTAAGAAAATATTTGATGTTCATCTAATGATTGCACCGGTAGATCCATATATTGAAGCGTTTGCAGAGGCTGGAGCTGATATCATCACTATCCATGCAGAGGCGACGCCAAATTTCCATCGTACCTTGCAATTCATCAGATCACTTGGCAAGAAAGCCGGTATTTCTCTTAACCCAGGAACTCCAATCAGCGCTCTTGAAAACATCATGGACCTAGTTGACTTAATTTTAATTATGAGCGTTAATCCTGGCTTTGGGGGACAGAAATTTATACCAACCTCATTAAATAAAATAAGATCAGTTAGAAAAATGATCGAAAAAGAATGTAGGCCAATTGATCTTCAGGTTGATGGCGGCATCAATATGATCACAGCCAAGAGCGCGATTGATGCTGGGGCCGATGTGCTGGTTGCAGGTACTGCTACATTTGTTGGCGGCCCTGATAATTATTCAAAGAATATTAAGGCGCTTCGGGGCGACTAAAACTATTTCATTTTATCACAGTAATTAGTATGATTTTCAGTGAGAGCTATGGTAGGATTTCTTAGTGAGTAATGGCCGTAATGGGGGAAATATATATGGTACAGTTGCGCCGAAAACCTGTTTCTCCGCCCCGCGGGAAAATACACACCTCTATAGCGGAAGTTATTAGCAGGACTAAAAACAATAGTTTTTATCATAAATTAAGCCTAAGAGGCGATAATCCATTATATCTATTGGGGACACCTAAAGTTATTTGGCCTGGCTCACCTTCTGCAGGGGCCGAATTGGTCTACGGGAAAGTTGTTGCTGACGGCCATATCCTTGAGAACCCAGAAAATGATCAAAACTTGTGGTTGGGGGGGGATGTTTGGCGGGCGACAAACCTTAATAATAATTGGCTTGAGTATCTCCATTCTTTTCGCTGGTTAATAGACTTGCATCAGGCAGAAAATCAAGAGGGCGCTAAAAAACGGGGACAAGAATTAGTCGCGGCATGGATTGAGCAAAACAATCAGTGGGGCGCAGTTTCGTGGGGCGCTGATGTTGTTGGAGAAAGAAACACTAACTGGCTTTTATTTGCACCTCTTATTTTGGATACAGAAGACTTAACCTATAGAAGGCGTGTTCTAGATATGATTGCGCGTCATGCTCGCTTCTTGATGAACATATCAACTAATGAAAGGGAAGCTCTAAATAATCTTAGAGCAATTGTAGGCCTTACTCTTTCTGGGCTTTTTGTTCCAGGGGGCGAAAGCTGGTTGAAAAAAGGCTGTTCGCTTTTAAGGAAAGCCGTTGAAAAGGAAGTTTTTGCTGATGACGCCCTTAGAAGCCAAGCCCCACAAAAATTGCTTCAGTTGTATTTAAGTTTTGTTTTACTAGGAGAGGCCTTTAAGAAAACTGGCCGAGAAGAACCTGAGGAGGTTTTGTTAGCAACTTTACGCATGGCGACAAACCTTGAAAATATAATTCACGGGGATGGAAAATTAGCCCTTTTTAATGGGGTGGGGATACAAGGCGACGAAGATATTCATTTAGCTCTTTTAAGGACTGGTCAGAAAGACAATAAGGCAGAGATTTCTGAACAGAGCGGCTTTGCTAGGATAGAAAAAAGGAAAAGCCTGATTATTATAGATGTTGGGCCACCTCCTGAACTGGATAAGAGTGCGGCTAGCCATTGCGGGACACACGCTTTCGAAATGAGCCGCGGCCGAGAACGGCTCGTAGTAAATTGTGGTGCTGCGCCTTTTATTAATGGAAGTAAAGCAAGTTTAATTTCAAGGGATTTAAGAGGGTCCGCAGCTCATTCCACGCTAGTTTTAAACAATAAAAACAGTAGCAAAATACGCGAAGACGGATTAATCGGCCCTGGAGTATCAAAAGTGAGTAGTCGGATGATTGAGGGGCACGGCCAAGTGCTAATCGAATCTGAACATGATGGATATGTTTTGTCTTGCGGGTATCTGCATAAACGACTTATTTATGTTAGTGAAACGGGTGAAAATGTCCGTGGGGAAGATATTATAGAACATCACGAAATGAGAAAGAACCTTGATAAGGTACCTTTTAATATCAGGTTCCATTTACATCCCGATGTTTCGGTGACACAAAATAAACAGGAGGAGATGCTCTGCCTTAGTCTGGAGAGTGGCGAGTTGTGGTACTTTAGATATCGCGGCGCAGAAGGCAGCCTTGAAAGCAGCACTTACTTTGGTAAAGAAGGCAAGGGTTCGGCTTCTAAACAAATTGTATTATCAGGTGAAACGGGTGAGGTTATTACGACCGTATTATGGTCTTTACAGCTTGAATGATGAAGAGCCATTTGACCTTGCGCAAAGAGCAAAAGTATATTACCACGCTAGGGAAATAATAGTAATTTTTAGATATAGTATAAAAGAGATAATTTATGATTGATAAAACGTTAACACCAATAAAGCGAGCTTTACTCTCTGTTTCAGATAAGACGGGACTTATTGAGTTTGGAAAATTCTTGAGTGACCAAGGGGTTGAAATTTTATCTACGGGAGGCTCAGCAAAAACACTAGCAGACGCTGGAGTTCTAGTAAAAGAAGTCGCCGAGCACACTAGTTTTCCTGAAATGATGGATGGACGGGTTAAAACACTGCATCCAAAAATCCACGGAGGACTTCTAGCGCTTCGTGATAATGATGATCATCTTAGCTCAATGGACGATCACGATATTGGGCTTATTGATCTGCTCGTAGTTAACCTTTATCCATTTGAGGAAACGGTAGAAAGGGGAGCAGATTTTACGACCTGTATAGAAAATATAGATATTGGTGGCCCGGCGATGATTAGAAGTGCCGCTAAAAACCATGCCTTTGTTACTGTAGTTGTGGAGGTCGAAGACTATGAGGATGTTATGGTATCGATTAAGGAGAACAATGGAACAACGACAGCAAAATTACGTAAAAACTTAGCGGCGAAAGCATTTGCTCGCACAGGATCTTATGACGCAGCTATTTCTAGTTGGTTTGCTGCCGAACTAGGGAATAAGTATCCAGACCGTATTAATATTACTGCCAAAAAACGACAATCGCTCAGGTACGGTGAGAACCCGCATCAGGACGCGGCTTTTTATGTTAGCCGCAGCTCGAACCCCAGAAAAGGGGTTGCTACGGCAAAACAGGTTCAGGGAAAAGAACTTAGTTATAATAATCTAAATGATACGGATGCAGCATTTGAGCTGGCAAGTGAATTTGATCCTGCTGATGGACCTGCAGTTGCCATTATAAAACATGCTAACCCTTGTGGTGTAGCTCGTGGAGCTAACTATATCGAAGCATATAATAAGGCCCTTCTTTGTGACCAGACTAGTGCTTTTGGGGGCATAATAGCCCTGAATGGAAAGCTTGATGGGCCAACTGCGCGTGAGATTACTAAGGTTTTTACTGAAGTAGTAATAGCTACTGATGCTGATGATGCCGCGCTAGAAATTATGTCAGCTAAAAAAAATCTGCGATTACTTCTTACGGGAGGCATCGCCGACCCACGCAGTGTTGGCCAAACAATTCGTAACGTAGCCGGGGGCTATTTGGCGCAGAGCCGGGATAATGGAAAAGTCACACAAGCAGACTTAAAAGTGGTTACTAAACGCCAACCAAGTGAACAGGAACTTAAGGATATGTTATTTGCCTTCACGGTTTGTAAGCATGTTAAATCAAACGCTATTATATATGTGAAGAATGGCGCGACAGTCGGTATTGGTGCAGGTCAGATGAGCCGTGTGGATAGTGCAAAAACAGCAGTTCGTAAGGGCCTTGATGCTAGTGAGGCAGCGGGGCTTAAGAATAATATGACAGAGGGATCAGTGGTTGCTTCTGATGCATTTTTCCCCTTTGTTGATGGACTTTTAAGTGCTGCAGATGCAGGCGTTACGGCAGTTATTCAGCCCGGGGGATCGATTAGAGACAACGAAATTATTGCGGCCGCAGATGCCAAAGGGCTTGCTATGGTCTTTACTGGAATGCGTCATTTTAGACACTAAAACTTAAAGGCATTTTTAAAAGGGCTCTTAGTATTAGTGGCGGGGTCATGACGAACAGCTGATTTGAAGGTTTTGGCCCCAGTCTGGGGTTTCTTGGGCATATTGTTCCTGATCGAGCTGTTCATCGTAAGGAGATTTTAGAATATCATATAGTCGATGAAGCTCAGAATGGTCACCCGCTTCAGAATTTTGTATTGCCTTCTGGGCAAGATAATTCCTTAATATAAACTTAGGATTTGTTGAACACATTTGTCTGTGACGATCAGTTTCTGACAGTATATCCATCTGCAGGCGTTTGTTGTAACGCTCAAACCATGGAGCGAAAGAAACTGCAGAATTTTGGTTGCTCAGAAGAGAGTAAAAGTCCTTGCCTGCACAATACTGGCTAAGGGATCTAAAAAAAATAGTATAATCTATACTATAGCCTTCCAGCAAATCAAGAAGGTCCTCATATAGTGCTTTGTCTTCAGGCTTAGAGCTAGAAAACCCTAGTTTTTTAGTCATAAGGCCATGGTAACAAGACAGAAAGGTTTCTTCATAACAATTGAGGGCTTTTTCCAACACATCCGGGCTAGTCAGCGGAGCTAAGGCCTGTGATAATGCCTGGCAGTTCCAGCGCCCCATTTCGGGCTGACGGTTGAAGGCGTATCGACCCTGATCATCGGAATGATTGCATATATAATAAGGATCATAATTTTCCATGAACCCATAAGGGCCGTAGTCAAAGGTTTGACCTATGATTGACATATTGTCAGTGTTCATGACACCGTGCGCAAACCCAAAGGCCTGCCAGTGAGCAATAAGATTACCCGTTTTTTCTGAAGCCGCGAAAAGCAACGCGTCGTAGGGCTTGTCAGAATTTTTTAGTTTTGGAAAATGTGTTTCTATTGTGTAATCACAAAGCTGTTTTAGTTCAGTGTGCTGATCGGTATAACTAAAATATTCGAATGATCCAAACCTGATATGACTATCGCTAGCGCGCATGAGAAGGGAGGCATTTTCAATGGTTTCGCGCCTAACTTGTTCGTCACCTGTTGTAATGGCGAGCGCTCGGGTCGTCGGTATTCCAAGATGAAATAAGGCCTCGCTGGCCAAAAATTCTCTTATGCACGAACGAAGCACCGCTCGACCATCGCCCATTCTTGAAAAAGGAGTTTTTCCTGCGCCTTTTAGATGGAGATCAATCAGCTTATTCCCCTTATCTCTGACTTGACCAATAAGGACGCCACGCCCGTCACCAAGCTGTGGACTGTAACCTCCAAATTGATGGCCCGCATAAACCATCGCTAGGGGCGATGCGTCTTTCGGTGTTTGATGCCCACTAAATAAGCCTAGCAGGTCATCATGTGAATAATTATCAAGCCTGAGAGATTTTAGCAAAGCGGCGTTTGTAATTACTACTTTAGGATTAGAAAGAGGGTCGGGGCCCATGGCCACAGAAAAGCGATCCCCCAGTTTAGCATAGCAATTTTCAAACTTTAAGGTCATTAAACTAGATCCGAGTGAAAGGTCAACATAAGCAGTGGCTTAGACAACATTTTAATAAATAAGTTGCCTAATCGATAATAACGTTCCTGATTTGCCGGGCGGCGAAACCCATCTTCGTGACGTTAAGGGCGCCAGCATTTTTGAAATCTTGTAATAATTTTTTAACGCGGATAGTTGCGGATTGATTATCACGCAACCATTTTTTTACCGCCTTTAAACAGCCTGCATTATTACATCCGATTAGAGCAGTGCGAGTAATAATTTTTTGTTGGTCTTGTAAATCACCAAGAATACTATTGACTGCAAGGCGGTCCCAATGATCAGATGTTTCCACCATCTCTGCCTGACCGCGCAACCATTCAAACCCAAGCTCTTCACCAAACATGAAGTATGCTGAAGCTACTTGTGTAATATCGAGAGCAAGTTCTTTAGCCACCTGAACTAAATCGCAGGCTGCTATTTTGATATCGAGACTGGCTATATGTTGGGCAAGCTCTTCGTCGACATTTTGCTCAATATACATATTACGGTTGCCCGAAGAACTCTCACCCGGACTAATTTCTGCGACAGTGTCCATCAAGAATAATTCGGTGATGCCAGGCTTATAGTCGTCGATTATTTTTTTGATAGATTGTTTGTTGTCTGTATTATTAAGGAACCATATAGTTTGGCGACGAGCAAATTCTTCAACATCCATCAGCATTAAGATTTGAATTGTCGATGGCGCTACATAGTCAAGTTTTTCAATTCGGCCCCAAACATTATCAAGTTCAAAAACTTCGCTGGTGATAATTGCGGCCCGAGCTATCTCTGCACCGCTTGCACCGGTTTCTTCTTTGATTGCTTGTATGCCCCCACGATTGACAATATCATTGCATAGAACTTTAGCAATAATTTGGCTGCGAAGTTGATGATCTCTCATTTCGTTTTTATAGTTTTTACTCAATGTTTCTGGAAAAGACTTAAAAAGGAATTTTTCAAGATAGGGATCATCAAGAAAATTACTATCCATCATACTATCAAACAAAGCCATTTTGGCGTAGGCAATTAAAACAGAGTTCTCCGGCCGGGACAGCCCAAGAGATTTTTCTGCTCGTTCCTCGAGGCCTTCCCCATTGGGAAGAAATTCAAGCTCACGGTCCAAGCTTGCAGACCCTTCTAACTCGTCAAGGTAGCGCTCAAAACTATCTAGCTGCAGTACACTGCTCGCTTTAGCCATGCTTATTGCCTGTGTTTGAAGATAATTATCCCGTAAAACAAGGTCTGCTACTTCATCAGTCATTTCTTCAAGTAGCGCGTCGCGTTCCTTTTTAGTTATTTTTCCGTCTGCAACAATACTATTGAGCAAGATTTTAATATTTACTTCGTTATCAGAGCAGTCAACACCAGCGGAATTATCAATGGCATCGGTATTCATCATCCCGCCATTCATACAGTACTCTATCCGGCCTAGTTGTGTGCACCCAAGGTTTCCACCTTCACCAATTACTTTACAGTTAAGATCCTTACCGTCGATTCGGATCGCGTCGTTGGCGCGGTCGCCCGCAGCTGCGTTGCTTTCGCTTTTTGATTTCACATAAGTGCCGATACCCCCAAACCAAAGTAAATCAACATGCGAAGTAAGAATAGCTTGGATCAAATCATTAGGAGTGGAGGAAGTTATATCATCATCAAACCCAAACATATTTTTCATTTCTGCCGTTAGGTTAATTGACTTTAGTTTTCGACTGAAGACGCCTCCACCTTTTGACATAAGACTTTTATTATAATCTTCCCAACTTGAGCGAGGGAGGTTAAACATACGACTTCTTTCAGCGTATGATTTCTTTAGATCAGGATTGGGATCAATAAAAATATCACGGTGGTCAAACGCTGCGACTAACTTGACGGCCTTAGAACAAAGGAGTCCGTTGCCAAATACATCGCCTGACATGTCGCCTATGCCGGCAACTGTGATGGTATCTTTTTGAACATCTAAACCACGTTCACGAAAATGGCGCTGCACACTCACCCAAGCGCCGCGTGCTGTAATACCCATTTTTTTATGGTCATAACCGACGGAGCCCCCAGATGCGAAAGCATCATCAAGCCAGAACCCATAATCATGAGCGAGGCCGTTGGCAATATCTGAAAAAGTTGCAGTACCCTTGTCGGCAGCAACGACAAGATAAGGGTCGTCATTATCTCGGCGAATAACATCTCGCGGGGCAATTACTTTACCCTCTTTTAGATTGTCGGTGATGTCAAGAAGTCCTGATACAAAAGATTTATAGCAGCTAATGCCTTCTTCTAATAACTCTTCCCGGGTCGGGGTTTCTGGCATTTGTTTTGGAACAAAACCGCCTTTTGCACCCACGGGCACAATAACAGTATTTTTCACTTGTTGGGCCTTTACTAGTCCGAGGACTTCTGTGCGATAATCCTCTTTTCTATCAGACCATCTAATGCCACCACGTGCAACTCTGCCATTCCTCAGGTGGAGGCCCTCAAACTTTGGAGAGTAGACAAATATTTCGGCAAAAGGGCGTGGTTTGGGCGCTGCAGTCACGTCGACACTTTTTATTTTTATAGAGATATAAGGTTTCTGATGTCCGCCATCGGCCAGTTGGTAGAAATTAGTTCTTAATGAAGACACTATAACATTTAGATAATTACGAAGCATGCGGTCTTGATCAAGACTTTCTACCTTAGTAAGAAGTCGTTTGATTTTTTTTATGTTTTTTGCCGCTTCTTCATTACGGTCGTAATCATTCGCGACGATGGGATTAAAGTATATTTCAAATAACTCAGCCAACAGTTTTGATACTTTAACATACTGCGTCAGAGTATCTTGCATATAAAGCTCACTATAAGCGCTACCCAATTGTCGGAGATACTTGCTGTATATTCGTAAAATAAGGACATGATGATGAGGCATGCTGGCCTTTAACACTAATTCATTAAAGCCATCATTATCAATCTTATCTGCCCAAACTGCGATAAGGGCATCTTCCATGCGAGCCTTTAGATCCGTAAGGTCCAAAGAAAGCCTGTTTGGTTCTTCAAGATAAAAATCATGAATACTATGATTAATTTTATTATTATTCTCACTTGTAGTGACATCAAACGCGTATTCCTCGATTACTCTGAAGCCCAAATTTTCAAGCATTGGTAAGCAGTCACTTAAAGCTATGGGGTTGCTACTAGTATATATTTTAAGGCGAACGATATATTTGGCGTCTTCTTGTTCGCGATAAAAATTAAAGCCAATATTATTATTATCAGGAAGCTGTTCAAATTTGGCGACGTCAGTTACTGCAAATCGTGGATCAAAGTTTTCAAGGTAGGCCGGACTAAACGCGGTGGAATACTTCCTGTAAAGTTGAGATCCTTTTTCTTCACCCCACCTATCAATCAAAACTTCAAGAAAATAGTCAGTCCAGCTTTGCGCAACCTTAGATATCCTTTTATTAATACTTTCAGTATCTGGATTGGGAACTTGGCCGGGCTTTGTGCGAATAATAAAGTGCCAACGGGCAATGCGATCATTGCTGAGCTGTGCATAGCGGGAAGAAAGTTCCCCATTAAATGCGTCACAAAGGATCTTCTCTATTTTAGTCCTTAGGATTGAATTATAAAGTTCGCGTGGTACAAACACTAGAGTGGAAACAAACCGTTCAAATTTATCTTTTCTTACGAAAGCACGGCACCGGGGCCGTAAATTAAGATTTAATATGCCAATGGATGTGCGAAAAAGCGGCGTCTCGTCGATCTGGAAGAGTTCATCGCGCGGTAATGTTTCCAAGACATGAAAAAGAGCTTTACCGTCATGGCCATTGTAATCAAAGCCAGAGCGCTCCACTACTGAACGCACTTTTCTATCCAAATAGGGAATATTTTGGGCGCGTTGGTTATAACTGTCAGATGTGAAAAGCCCAACAAAGCGAATTTCAGCTATAACTTTTCCCTTTTTATCAAATTTCTTAAAACCAATATAATCCAAATGCACAACGCGGTGAACCATCGATTTTACATTAGCTTTGGTAATAAGCATGATTTTATCGCTAGCCATGAAATCATCAATTTCTGGAGAAATCGATACTAATCCTCTTGGGCCGCGGAGAACGTGAAACTCAGGATCACGCAATATGCCATAACCATTTTCAATACTTGGATTTTCTTTATTTTTATGATTATATTCGCGGTAGCCTAATAGTGTAAAATTATTCTCAGTAAGCCATTTAAGAAAGGCCTGTGCCTCCTTAACTTCTTCTATTGCAACGGACTTAGGTGCAAAGGTGAGATTTTCTGAAGTTTCTTGAACTTTTTGAAGGGTTGGCCTCCAATCCTCCACGGAGGAGTGAACGAGATCGGTGACTATCTTAAGCTTTGAACGTAATTCATTAATTTCTTGATCATTACTTATAGCCGTAATTTCAATATGCATAATGGATTCGGTAGCAGTTGTGCCACCTTTTTTAATGATTTTACCTATTTTATCTCGGTTACACTCAAGAACCGGATGAATAAGCATGTGCAAAGAGGTGCCGCTTTCGAGCAGGTTCGATGTAACGCTGTCGATCAGAAATGGCATGTCTGTACTTAGTATTTGAATTATTGTGTGGGAAGACGTCCATCCATGGGCCTCAAGGGAGGGATTAAAAATCCTAATCTTGGACCCGTTTGGGCTAAATTCAGAAATAAAATTCCAGTTGCTGAGGGCTATTGCGTATAGCTCATCTAATTCAAGGCTTAAGTCTTCCGGGGAAGCATTTTTATAAAAAGTACTTACAAAACTAATAAAGTCGGGCCCAAGAGAAGACTTCATTTTTTCTTTGGAATGGTTAATGATAGTATCTAGGCGAATTTCTCTTTGGGACCAACGGCTCACTGCATTTTCCTTATATTATAAAAACTATTTTTTTGAAATATTGGAATATTTATTCATTTTGAGAAATATTTTTTGGTCATTAAGGGTATCTTTATTATAGTCAATATATTGAATAATGTGGTCTAAGGTTTAATTTTCTGTCTAGTATTTATATTACATTAATACCATGTCCCCTCCGTTTAGCAAGCAATAGACAGAATTAGATAATATTATTTCAAACTATCATATTGTTTCCTAAAAATTGATTATAAGGCTTTATCAGAAAGGGCCTTAAAATGACAAATATATAAATGAAAGATTAAATTAGGTTGCAGTAGGAAATGTGTCCCGCAAAGGACAAAACAACTAATTATTAAAAGTAGAGATCCATTAAAATAAGTAAAGTTTTTGGGCTACTGGCCTTTAGTGTGCCTCATCATTATAGAACAAAGAGCCCGGTTATAATATAGGCAACGAACGTAAGGCCTCCGCCCACTAGTGCATATGGGAGTTGAGTTTTGACATGATCAAGAAGGTTACAACCAGAAGCAACGGAGGAGATCATTGTTGTATCGGATATTGGAGAACAATGGTCGCCAAACACACCACCACCAAGTATCGCCGATATAACAAATGCCGGAGGTAGTCCAAGCATTTGAATTAGGGGCACGCCTATTGGGATCATCATAGCGAATGTACCAAATGATGTCCCAGTGGTAAACGCCATAATTGATGAGGCAAGAAACAGCATAGGAACAATCATAATGACCGGCAGCGTCTCTCCTACAATGCCAGCAACAAAAAGGCCCGTTCCCAGAATTTGGAGGCTTGCGCCCAGCGCTAAAGACAGGAGGACGATAGATACAAGCGGCAGGAGCTCCCCCATCCCTTTAAATCCAATATCTACCAGATTGATGTGACTGAAACGCCTACTGGCGAGCATCATTATGTAGATAACAATGCAGGAAATAACTGAGGCATAAAGAATAGACTTTGATCCATCCCCACTACGAATGGACCCCCCTCCCGTCCAGTACATGAAGGTAAAAATAAGAATGACTAAAGTAAAAAGAGGTAAAATCATAAAGCTGGCTTTACTAGCCGGAAATTCGGGAGCGGGGTTCTTTTGCGCCGCTAACTGGGTTCTTGCTTCAAAGCCCTTTAAGGGGCCGTGTAATTTATCACTAAGTATTGTGTAGAGAACGATTGCAAGCGCTATCCAAGCATAAAAGTTATAAAAAATTGTACCAATTAAAGTTGTTTCCGGATTTGCAAGGCCATTAGAGTTAAGGTTAGCAAGTACAATTGCTCCCCAACCGTTAAACAACAGAAGAATACATACAGGTGCGCTTGTGCTATCAATTACGTAAGCGAGCCGTTCCCTGCTCATTCCAAACTTATCAAAAAGACCGCGCGAGACAATACCGGCTGTAATCACACTCAGGTTACTTTCTACAAACAGCAAGATGCCAATTAAAAAAGACATAAGCCCGGCTTGTTTTTTAGTTTTAGTAATACCAGTGTTGATTAGTAAATTAACCAAAGCAGTGACCCCCCCAGAATGCTTAAGGTATGCAATTAAGCCTCCTACTATAAGGGAAAAAACTAGTATTCTAGTATTGCCGGGACTAGAAAAAACACTGACAATACGCTCAATTGTCTCGATAGGAGCCATGGCGATGGTTACCTGGTTTGCCTGAATGAGTAAAAGTAATTCAGAGGTAAATATAGCTGCAACGAGAGCGAGAATAACTTCTTTTCTCCACAGAACAATGCCGATTGCAACGATTTGCGGTAATATTGTCAACCAACCCATTTTGAGGCCTTTCATTAAACTTTTTTAGCTCTATTTTTATCTGCAGTATGCTAGGGAACTAATATAAAAGCAATAAGTCTTATCTCAATAAGTCTTATATAAGAGGCTACATATAAGGGGGAAAGTTTCTCTTTAGCAGCACAATTTCCTTATTGGTATTTTAAAAGTATATTACGTTTATTTTCTGTTTGTTATAAACTATTTTATACAATGCAGATTTAAAATGAAGCCGGCGCCTAGAAACCATGGGAAAAACGATGCCTATAAGATATAAATATGCAGGAGAAAAAGGGGAATATATTGATAGCTATTATTCAAGAACTCTCTACAACCCTGGCAAATTTTCAACGCTAACGGATGATATTAATGCGAAGGTCTGCGTAATTGGTGGAGGCATGGCGGGCGTTGCAACACTTCATAGTTTAGTCGAAAAAGGCGAAAAAGCGGTTCTTATCGAAGCTAATCGAATTGGGTGGGGCGCCTCAGGGCGCAACGGTGGGTTTGTTAGTCCCGGATATTCTCAAGGCGCGGGCGATATTGTGAAGCGGGTAGGTGAATGCCACGCAAGAGAACTCTTAAGCCTGACAACGGATGCCATGGGTATTATTAATCGTCGTATTGGGAACCAGGGAAAAAAACTAAAGGAAAACATACCGGGACTTCTTGATGTCTCGTGGTTTGATGAGCCAGGAACGGTCGAAAAAAACGTTGAATTTTTGAATGACCTTATGAGTGTAGATTATGAGTTTTGGCCCAAAGAAAAAATTCGTGATTATTATCACTCTAACCACTATTACGATGCATTTCTAAAGCCGAATGGATTCCAGCTTCATTCACTTAATTATACAATTCATTCTGCTAGGGAGGCAGAAAAGGGTGGAGCGCGAGTTTTTGAAAATTCTCCCGCACTGAATATATCTAAAACAACAAATGGTTGGAAAATTCTAACAGAAAATGGTTCAGTTACTGTCGATGAGTTAGTGATTTGTTGTAGCGCTTATATAGGGTCCTTGAATTTTAAATTGTCTACCGCTACTTTGCCGGTGGCAACTTATGTCATGCTTACGGAGCCTATCGGGGACCGTCTAAAAGATGCAATAAAGGGTAAGTGGGGGGTTAGTGATAATCGTTTTTCATCTAACTATTATAGAACCTTTGATGATACCAGTCTCTTTTGGGGAGGACGGGTGTCTATGTTTAGACCAGCAGGAAAAAAATTAGAGCAAATCATGAAAAATGACTTGTTCAGAGTTTACCCACAATTGAGGGGCGTCAGGGCAGCAGTGGCATGGGGAGGGCTTATGGGATATCCAGTTCATAAAATGCCCCAGATTGGTCAACTTGAACCGGGTTTCTGGTATGCGCAAGGTTTTGGAGGCTCTGGAATGACATCTACTATAGCGGGTGGCGAGGTTATTTCAAATGCCATCGTTTATGGTGACGAGCGATATAAACTTTTTGAGCCATATGGGCTTGATTACGCGGGAAAGCCCTTTGGTCCAATTGTGGCACAAACAGCGTATTGGTTGTTTCAACTTCAAGATACTTATAAAGAGTGGCGCCTTAACGGTTAATTACTTTGTTTTATATATAAGAAAATATTTTTAGCTTTTATCAAAAGCTTAATCACCTTTATGCTTTAGAAGGATTCGGCCGAAGGTTGGTTTAGAGGATTTTGCCGCGGTCTCAGTTAAATGACCATTAACTATCACATAATCAAAGCCACTTGGTGTGGCAAAAATATTGGTCCACGTGGTATTGGCTTTTATATTCTTAATGTCCATGACTAAGATGTCGGCAGCTAAACCCTGCTTAAGCAGGCCACGACTTTTGATGCCAAATATTTTGGCGGTCTGGCCAGTCATCTTATTAATTGCAAGCTCGAGGCTCAGGACCTTATCACGTACTACATATTCTTCGATCACCTTAGGAAAAGAACCGAAGGACCTCGGGTGACGCATGGTTGGGCTGCCGTCGGTTGAAATAGAAACATCTGGGGCCGTGATAAAGGCGTCTTGAGTTTCTTTGGTCATAATGAAGTGGGCCGTAGCTGGTCCGTTATGGCCAAAATCAATAATTTGTTCCTCTGGGCGTTTACCAGTAACGGCTACGATTTCAGCAAGTGTCATGCCAGAATATTCACCGCTAGAGATTAAAATAGCTCCGGCGCCATTACGGCGGATGATTTTAGCGCGCAAAAATTCTTCAAACTCTTCCCGACGATTTATGGCCGCATCCTTAAACTCTGGGGCCCTTTTTGCCCATTCTGGATAGAGGTAGCTCATATCACCAAAGCTGGCGAGATAGGGGTAGACATCCGCTGTAACCTGAATGCCTGCGGCACGAGCGTCTCGGATCTGTTTTAAAACCTCGTCTCCTTGTTTTCTGGTTTTACCATAGACAATTTTTATGTGTGAGGCATTGACGCGCGCGTATTTGCCCTGCTCTAGAAGTTCGGCGATGCTTTCTTGGACTAAATCGTCATCCTCGTTTCTAATATGACTAGAAATAAGGCCGTCATTTGAACCAACTACTTTAGCAAGCCCAACCATCTCCTCGCGATCAGCATAACGACCAGGCACATATTCAAGCCCAGTGTTGAGGCCGTAAGCCCCAGCCTTCATACCGTCTATGAGTAATTGTTCCATTTTAGTCTGCTCTTCTGGCGTTACCTTATCCTTTTCTCCACCGCCAGAGAGCCTTCTTATAGTCCCATGTCCTACAAGGGTCGCTATATTGGGGCCTGTGCCCTGAATATTAACTTGTTTAATCCAAGATGCGAATGTTCCGTCGTCTCGCGCCGGACCACCACTAGGGAAATAACCTGGATTGGTACCATCCTGTCCAAGCACTACTGTGGTTATACCTTGGCGCAGAAAGTTTCTGAGCAGATCGTTGTCTTTTTGAAGTGGGTCACCGTGCGAATGAGCATCAATAAAGCCAGGGGAGATCACTTTATCTGTAGCGTTGATAGTGGTGTGGGACTTAATTTTTGATGAGGTTACTTGTCCTACATAAACTATTTTATCACCACTTACCAAAATATCGCCCGCAAAGGGGGCACTACCAGAACCATCTACGATAGTGCCGCCCGTAACATGAAGGTCATAGGTGATACTATAGTCGGGATCTTTAGCCTTAGGTTCTTCTGCCAGATCATTAGGTGAACAGCCGATTATGTTCGCCACACTTATAAGGACAAAAAGGTTGATTAAAAGTTTCACCAGAGGGTCTCCCAAATTTTTATTGTTTCTTAAAGCTTTAATTAAGCTACTATAATCAAAAATATATAGGAGGGAAGCCTTGGAAGCTACAGATTATGGATTTATTTCTATCCTTCCAATAATAATTACACTAGCCATCGCAGTGTGGTCACAAAATGTTATTATAGGCCTTTTTGTTGGCGTGTTCTCGGGAGTAGTAATACTGAACGGATTTAATCCTGGTATGACCATAAGTTTGATGGTGTCAGATTATTTTGTTCCGCAAATGCTTTTACCGAGCCAATCAGGAATTCTTGTACTGATGTGTTTTATAGGCGGCCTCGTAGCGTTGATGGAAAAATCAGGCGGAGCGGTAGCTTTTGCCTCTAGCATGACCCACATTATCACCAACCGGTTTAAAGCACAAATAGCGACATGGGCTACAGGTATAATGATTTTCTTTTCAGATTTAGGTACCCCGCTAATTGTTGGACCTATCTACAGGCCGATTACTGATAAGCTTAAAATTTCACGTGTTAAATTGGCATGGATCATAGATACTACCGCTTCGCCGGTTGCTGTGCTGATACCCTTTATTGGCTGGGGCGTCTATTCAATGGGCCTCATTGAGGGCGAATTCCTTGAAATAGGGAGGAACGAAAGCAGCTTTGATGCTTATGTGGCAGCGATACCTTTTCAATTTTACTCCCTGTTTGCAATTATGATGGTGCCTCTAGTGGCCTTTTCTGGTTATGAATTTGGCCCGATGGCCCGTGCTGAACAGCAGGCCCAGGCCAGAGAGGTACTTCGTGACGACAGCGGACTTGAAATTTCCGATAATCTTTCCCACCCCAAGGCAAAAGCAATTTTCGTGTGGTTGCCATTACTTGTGATGGTCGGGGTTCTTTTTGCTTTGCTGGCGCCATTTGGCTTTCCGCTAAACCCAGTGCCATCTCTTGTTTTTCGCGGGGCTCTTTCTAGTGCGTATTTTTATTCAGCAATGACACTCATAGCCCTTTTACTTATTCACGGTGTTAAAACCTTTAAAGAAAGCATGGTCATATACTTCAGCGGTGTTAGCCGTATGACCAGCGTTCTTATTATTTTAGTGCTTGCGTGGTCCTTAAGTGAAGTGGGCAAAAATCTTGGAACCGCGCAGTTTATTATTTCGATGGCCGAGGGAAACTTTTACGCCTTTTTGTTGCCAGTGGTTGCCTTCTTGTTTGGTGCATTGATGTCCTTTGCTACTGGGTCGTCTTGGGGAACTTATGCTATCATGATGCCACTAATTATAGCGGTCGCCGACGCACTTGGGGCCCCCATGCATGTATCTATTGGGGCAGTTCTCTCTGGCGGAATGTTTGGCGATCACTGTTCGCCGATATCCGACACAACAATTTTGTCAGCGTCGGGAGCGGGGTGTAGCCAGTTTGACCATGTAAGAACCCAACTTCCATACGAGTTATTTAATGGTTCAATTTGTGTTATTTCTTACGTAATGGCAGGATTAACCGAGAGCAATTTGGTCTTTCTTCCAGGCATAGCCTTACTAACGATAGGGCTTTATCTTCTTAACAAAGTCGCAGGCGTTAAAATCCATAATACAAGTTCAGTATGAAAATTCTGCCAGAGGATTTTTTGGCACTGGCACGCTAAGGGTTAAAAAGAGGGTGGGGGTTAAGCTCAGTGGTTTTTTTGGCTGAGGGACGAATCCTGCCAAAGGGTTGATAGTGCGTGCCACAGATTATTGCGCGAAGCTGATAAATATAGGCTATTATCTGATAAGTTATTTACCAGCAATGCGTGGGCTTTTCCGAGGTTATGGTAGGGCATTTGCGGAAAAAGATGGTGAGTCGCATGAAACCGCAGCCCAACGGGGGCCCAGAAAGGCGCAAGAATACCACCGGTTATATCGACACTATCAAGAAATTGATCGGCTACAGACATTTTGACGTCACCGGGGTTGCGGTAGGCATGTGCGCCAAGAGTTCGCAGACTGTTAATCGTAAATATAAAAAGCGTTGTTAGATACCATGTAATGGCAAGTTTGATCGGCAGTGTGCCAGTATAAACTAGCAAAACCCCAACCCAAGCATAAATAGTTGCGCAAACTTCTTGAAGGCGCCAAAATTTACCATCGAGTTTAGTTGGGGGCGGCCGACGATAAGCTATATCAATAGTCAGTGAGGATGCGTGCTCCCATGCGTAACGGCCAATGGATGGAATTATCCATGAAATAGGAGTTAGAATTAAAAACCTTATTAAAAATAGTAAGGGCAAGATGACTGACAGAAACACATAAGCTACGATTTTCCAACCCTGTTCGGCTCCAAAAGGAAGATATTCCCCATCATTATTTGTCCCGTAGGTATCGCGCTTATGGTGATCATTATGAACACCATAATATGTAAATGAGGGAATTAATAATGGAAATCCTGCCATTAAATTCCAAAATGCAACAAAATTTTTAAGGGATCCTTTTTTGAAATGTACGATTTCATGAATAAAAATAGCCACACGGTAAAGCGCAAATGATGAAACTAGAAAAGAGGCAATATTTAGTGCTGAGAAAGTGGGACTAACTACGACTAGATAGAATCCTCCCCACCCAAGTATTAAGTTAGAAAGTAAATCAAGCCAATAGATATGCGCTTTCCGGCCCATTAAATGGGCGACGAGTGCTCGACTTTCCTGAATTGGGAAGCTTTTGCTATTGTGGGGTGCAGGCATTTCTATCTCCGGTATACATAAAGTTACGCTGTTGTATTATACCTTCTATTTTTGTTTTTAACACAAATCAATATTCAATTATAAAAATATGATTTAAGATCAAACTGAAACAACAACAAAAGAAAGCATTATGGACGTATATAATCAACTAATTTCGGGATACCGAGAATTTAGAACTAACTATTTAAAGGATGAAAATCAAGAATGGTTAAAAGTTTCTGGAAAAAAACAAGACCCTAAAGTGATGATGGTTGCCTGTAGTGATAGTCGGGTTCATCCGGCAATATTAACAAATAGCTCCCTTGGCGAACTCTTCATGGTTCGAAATGTTGCAAATGTTGTTCCTCCTTTTGATGAAGGCAGTGATGATAGCGAATATCACGGTACCAGTGCTGCAATTGAATATGCAATCAAGCATCTTCAGGTAGAGCATATTATTGTAATGGGGCACAGCGGCTGTGGAGGAATTGGTTCGTTGATGATGCCCCCAGCTACAGAAAAAGCTGAGGAGTATAGTTTTATTAGGCCTTGGATGAATATTGTTAAGGCTGCTAGTGAATTTACAGAAGAAGAGAAAAAGGTCATGAATGAAACATCGAGAATATCAGCTTGTGAAAAGCGTGCTATTCTTATTTCACTTGATAATCTTGTTAGTTTTCCTTGGATAAAGGAGGCAATTAAAATTGGGATTTTGCAACTTCACGGTTGGTACTTTGACATAAAGAGCGGGAATTTAAGTGAGTATAATTGGCAAGAAAAAATATTTAAAGAAATAAGCTAATTATTTATTTAAGACTGTGGAATTGAAAAAATATTTTTCGAATTTATCAGCTAAGAAGTTAGAAAACGTTAGAGACGAAACCAACTAATTTTATCAAAGGTGTCACACTTTTGACAGACTGCAGTGTAATGCATGGGGGAATTTTGGCAGGAAGAGCAAAACCAGTGGTTATCAGACGGTACTATCTCAGATCTTTCTAAAAATTTATCTGAGGCTTGCTTGTCGCTTTTTTGTTTGCGTTCCAAGAGCGCTAAAGTTTGATAAGTTTTTTTACTGGCCTGACCAGAGTCGATAACTTTTTCAAGAGCGCTTTGCGCGTCAGGCCACTGCTCCGCCAAAATAGCAATCTCTGCAAGGAGATGGTAGGTTTCTGAAAATGTAGGCTCACTCTTAGAAACTGTTTTTAGTCTTCTAAACCTTTCCCCTTTGCTTTCAGAGGGAAAAAGGTTTTTAAGGAGGTCTCCTATTTCACTATTGGGGTTTTTCTTCCAAATATTGATTAAAAATTTTTCGGCAGATTTTTTATCACCCTGATCAATATAAATACGTGCGCCAAGTTGTGCGGCCGGCGCAAAGGAGGGAGAGCTCTTAAGTGCTGACTTTAGAAGGTCAATGCATTCGTTTTTATTGCCAGCGGCCTTTTCTTCAAGCGCGAGGGAGTAGTTAATGACTGCAGACAGGTGTTTTTGTTCCGTAGGTTTTATGGCTCCCTTTTCTCTCATAGCTTTTCTAAGGCTTACTTTTGCTTCCTGCCAGTTACCAAGCTGGGCAGAGAGAGAAACGTTGAGTTTAAGAAGAAATTTATTTTTGGGGTGTGATTTAAGCATATCCTGCACTAATAGCATTGCTGCAGGCCATGCCTTTTGCTTAAGGCTATTATCAAGCTCTTGGCTTAATACCCACGGTGCGCTGACTAATGAGGACTTTAACTGGTCGAGATAAAGGTTTTTATCCTTGGACTGGTTACGTGTTGCGCTGGCAAGAAGCCTCAATACATCACCACTGTCACCGAGGATCGACCTTGCTCGTAGACCAAGTTTTATGGACTCCTTGTAATCCTCAAGTGCGTAAGCGGACCATGCTCGGTCAAGATTTTTTTCACCCCTAGCGCGCCTAGCGGCAAGTCGTCTTGGGTTTGAAAAGTAGGTAAAAATATTTAATTTTCGCATAATCCAGACTGATAACCATAAAAAAACCGTATATATTATAAGTAAAAATATCAATATTGCGACACTAAGCCGCACCTCCCATTCTTGCCAGACTATTAATACTTGGCCTGGGTTTGATGCAAACCACGACGCAACTAATGCGATTGTGAGGCTTAGTAGTATGTAACCCGTAAGACGCGTCATGAGATAATCTTTTGGTTCGGAGGTCGGGGAGTTGAGAGATAAAGTTCTGCTGCGGTTGATTCAAGGTTGCGTATAGCTTCTTCAGCTTGAAGCCAAACTTTAGCTTTGCGGGTCCACTGATTAAGCAAAACCATTGGCGATGCTGGTAATTGAGCAACCATAGTTAATGCGGCCTTAACGTTATCAGCCCTCAACTCCGCCTCTATTTCGGCAATGAGATTATCAATTCTGTTATCATTTGATGAAGTTCCTTTGATGTTTCGCACCGTTATTATATTTTTAATTCCAGTAAGTAAATTTTGCCACCAGGAGGCAGTTTCGTCTAAATTTAAAGTCTTAAGCAGTTCAGGAATGAGAATATTAAAGTCATTTCTGATCTGGGCAACAGTTATTATTCCTATGGAGGTTGAGGCCGACAGGCGGTTGAGGATCATGAGCAAGTTGGGGGCCTCTGATAGGGAACTGTTTTCTGTAAGATTAAGAACAACTTGAAACTCAGTTTTGTAAGGAAGTCCGGCAAATAACTTTGTTTTTAGTTCGGCTATTTTTAAATTAAGCAAGGGGACTGAAGTATCTTTTTGGATAACTTGTTCAAGATTAATTAGACGCTTTTTAATCTGAGTAATACTTTCTGCTATTTGGGCCCCGCCATTGCTAAAGGGCTCCTTTGTAGATAAAGAATTTAGTTTGGTTTCTGTCGTTTTATGGGTGATTTTGGTCAGGCCGTGGATACTTTTTTCTAGGGCTTTAACGCGTAATTCAAGTGCGGAAAGGTCCGAGGGGTTTTGATTAAGACGTAATACAATGTCTGATGTAGTTGTTTTTATGGCGTTAATTTCAGCTTGTTGGGTTGATAAAATGTGACTTATATCTGCTTGACTAGATGAAGAGCCTTCGCCAACCCACTCTGTAAGAATAGGAAGCCTTTCTTTAAGTGCAGGCATAAAATAAATACTGAAGGTGGCTCCGATTATAAAAACTAGAAATATTGTAAGTAGGCGTCCCGACCACCGCAATTTTTTTTGTAGAGATTTCTTGTTAGGTTTTATGCCTGGAAGAACTTTTTCAGCTTTGGTCATTTTAGTGGGTTCCTAGAGCTTAATATTAATCAGTTCAAAAATACTATCTTGTGTAGGTTCCTTCGCGGTAAGTATACTTTTCCAGCCCAGCGATAAAATCTCTTTCCTTACCTCATGGCTTATACAAAGGGCTGAAGCCTTTGAAAGGAGATTGTTTATGCCTTCGGCTTCTATTAACTGTCTAAATATACGCGCGCTTCTCGGGGAATAAAAGGGTATATAATCGATTGCCCTTTGTTTTAATAAATTTTTAGTGTTAATTGAAATTTTTTGAGCGGCAACTGCAGTATAAATTTTCTGATGATTTACTTGAAAGTTAGCATCTTCAAGATCTTTTTTTAAAGTTCCAGCCACATGCTTTCCAGTTAAGTAAAGCAGAGGTCCATCATTGGGATTTAATTTTAAAATGATTATTGCACATAATTTTTTAACGTCACCGTTCGCGCTAATAACGGGTTTTAGCCCAGCCTTTAGGGCTGCTACCCGGGTATTATCTCCTACCACGTAGATGGGAAGGGGACACTTTTGTATCTCCTTACAATATACCCTCACGCCATTGGCACTTGTAAAAACTAGCGCTTGGTAATCTGAGGGGTCGTTTTTTAGCACATTGAGACTTTTTATCTGCATGAGAGGGTCGATATAAACGTTAACTTTTGATTGGCCTAGCTGACGCTCTATCCGATGGCTGTCATTAATAGGGCGGGTTAGGAGGATGCGCATTTTATTCTCTCTCCCAGCTCTTTACCAATTTTTTCTGGGTTATTCTTGTTGCCATTTATCTGCTCATAATAGCTTACCTTGCCGTTCTCACTGAGGATACAACCGCTCAAAGACAATAAATCCCCGGCTATGATGGCGTGTCCAGCAATAGGTGTTCTGCAAGAGCCGTCAAGAATATCGAGCATCGCCCGCTCTGCCCGGACCCGGAGTTCTGTTTCTTCATGATTGAGAGACTGAAGCAAAGTTTTCATAGTGGTGTTACCGGAAGCTACTTCGATGGTAATTGCACCCTGTGCAACTGCTGGAATCATGTCACCTATCTCAATTGGATTAATCCGAGGGTCATTAATATTAAGCCTATTTAAGCCTGCCATGGCGAGAAAAGTGGCATCAGCAACGCCATTATCAAGTTTCTTTAGGCGAGTTTGTACGTTGCCGCGAAAATTAACAATCTCAAGATCCGGTCTTATCGCAAGTGCCTGTGCCTTTCGGCGCAAAGAGGATGTACCTACCACTGAGCCTTGTGGCAGGTCCATTAATGTTGTTGCTTTGTCAGAAAGAAAGGCATCTCTGGCATCTTCGCGCTCAAGATAACAAGTCAGCTCGAGTCCATCAGGCAATTTAGTTGGCATATCTTTGAGGGAGTGAACAGCAATATCAATTTCACCGACGTAGAGGGCTCGTTCTATTTCTTCGGTAAAAAGCCCCTTACCGCCAATTTCACTTAAATTTTGATCCTGAACACGATCACCTCTGGTGGACATGACAATTATGTTTATATTTTCTTGATTAAGGTGCTCGTGTGCTGCTGTAAGTAAGTTTTTTACTTCATAGGCCTGCGCTAATGCGAGTTTACTGCCGCGGGTTCCAATTTTGAGATTTTTTTTAACTGTATCTTGCACTGACGATATCCAGATGTTAGAGCCTGTATTATTATTTTCTATACATGATATAAGGTTTAATAGAATTTTTCTTATGAAGCCAGTAAAGATATAAAAAAGTACTAGGGATAGGTTATTTGAAAGCACAAAAAATTCTCATAATGGGTATAGAAAGCAGCTGCGACGAGACGGCAGTAGCAATCGTGTCTGATAATAAAAAAATATTATCCAATATTGTGCTTACTCAACTTGAAGAGCATAAACCTTATGGTGGTGTAGTCCCTGAAATTGCTGCTCGCTCGCATATTAACCACCTGAACCGATTGATACGTCAAGCTCTTGCGGAGGCTTCAATTAAATGGAGTGATTTATCTGCTATTGCTGTAACATCTGGGCCGGGGCTTATCGGCGGTGTGATGGTTGGGTTGATGACGGCTAAGTCCGTTGCCTACGCCCGAAATTTACCCCTTATTAGTGTTAATCACCTTGAGGGCCACGCCCTGTCTATAAGGCTTACTGAAGCAGTTGAGTTTCCTTATCTTTTGCTTTTGGTATCAGGAGGACATTGTCAGCTTTTAATTGTAAATGGAGTAGGCAATTATGAAAGACTGGGGACAACTATTGATGATGCAGCTGGAGAAGCTTTTGATAAAGTAGCAAAAACCCTTGGTCTAGAATATCCGGGAGGCCCGGCAGTTGAAAATGCAGCCCTTTTAGGAGATGCTAGCCGATTTAAATTTCCGAGACCTCTCAAGGGTAAGCCTGGCAGTAATTTTTCATTTTCTGGCCTCAAGACAGCGGTTTTGAGGGCAAAAGATCGCTTAGTAGAAGAAAAAAAGGGTATTTTGAGTCGTCAGGATATTTGTGATCTTGCAGCAAGTTTTCAAGAGGCACTAACGGAGGCTATTTTAGATAGGGTTGCAAATTCAGTTGATTATTATCTTGAAAAAACGCCCAAGAACGAACATATTTTGGTAGTGGCGGGTGGCGTTGCTGCGAATAGCTGTATAAAAGAGAAGCTGTCGGCGCTATGCGAGCAAAAGGGTTTAGTCTTAAAGGCCCCGCCAATGAATTTGTGTACAGATAACGGTGCAATGATCGCCTGGGCTGGTGTGGAAAAATTCAAACTTAAAGAGTTTGCGGGCCTTGATATTGGTGCCGTTGCGCGGTGGCCCCTTGACCCAGACGCAAAACCTGCTGTGGGGGCTGGAATAAAAGGATAATAACAATAATCTATAAATAGGAATTGATGTGCCAGAAAACGAACAAATAGGACAACCTAACATTGGGGTGGTAGGTGCAGGTGCTTGGGGTACAGCTTTGGCACAGTTATCGGCTAAGGCGGGAAGCAAAGTAACACTTTGGGCCCGCGAGAGGGATGTCGTGACAAAAATTAATGCTGAGCATAAGAACGAAATATTTCTCAAAGGAGTGGAGCTTTCAAAAAATGTGCGCGCGACAACTAATTTGGCGGATATAGTGGGTAATGAGTTTATTTTTATAGTAGTCCCCGCTCAATTTATCCGCTCAGTTCTTATAGAGTTAAAAAAATATATACTAGATAGTGCCGTACTTGTTCTATGTGCAAAAGGAATTGAGCAGTCTTCGGGAAAATTAATGACGGAGGTAGTCTCAGAAATCATGCCAAAGTCCCCTCTAGTTGTTCTTTCGGGGCCGACTTTTGCACGTGAGGTGGCTCAGGGATTGCCGTCAGCAGTCACTATTGCGTCGAAGTACCAGCAAATTACGAAGCGTCTCTCGGGGGTAATAGGTCAAACAACTTTTAGACCTTACGCATCACCTGACATTGTTGGTGCAGAAATTGGTGGGGCGCTTAAAAATGTTTTTGCTATTGCATGTGGGATAACGACTGGACGGAAAATGGGTGATAATGCCAGGGCTGCGCTCATCACAAGAAGTCTTTCAGAGATGGTACGTTACGGCGAGAGTTACGGCGCCGAAAGATCAACGATGATGGGGCTCTGTGGCCTTGGAGACTTAATCCTGACATGTTCTTCAATACAATCGCGCAATCTATCGCTTGGGATAGCAATCGGCGAAGGAAAAACCGTTGAAGAATCAATGGCCAATCGTGTTACTGTTGCGGAAGGATACTACACATCATCCGTGCTTGCCAAAATTTGCCGAGATAAAAATATTGATATGCCAATTGTGATGGCAGTCAATGATATCCTTCATGAAGGTAAAAATATTGATAATGTGATTGGTAATCTACTTAACAGACCATTTGTATCAGAAATCTAATAAAGATAAGGAACAATAATGTATTATATAATTACAGCATTCGATAAGGAAAATAGTCTCGAGTTACGCATGGGCGTGAGGTCGGATCATCTGGCATATGCCAAGGAAAAAGGGATCACAGTTCTTGCTGGACCTTTACTAACGGAAACGGATGACCCCAAACCAAGAGGAAGTATGCTGATAGTGGAAGTTGAAAGTAGGGAGCAGGCAGAAGATTTTGCTGCGAACGATCCCTATAACAAAGCAGGTCTTTTTGAAAAAGTTACCATTCGCCGTTGGATGGGAGCCCTTGGTCCGTGGCTGCCCAGCCAAGGATAGAACCTATGAAGTATAGAAAGATGTTTGTCGGCCTGGCCTCAGGGACAACTTTATGTACGCTAGAAGATATAGCCGATGGGTCCGCCAAAGAGTTTTCTTGCAGCGTGGGGGATGAAATTTATAATATTTTTTTGCAAAGAAAAGGTGATGATGTTTTTGCTTTTAATAATGCTTGTCCCCACACAGGAGCACCACTGAATATGGAGCAGGGACAATTTATGGAAAAAAGTGGCACCTATTTAATGTGTCACACACACGGAGCGTTGTTTCAGTTAGATGATGGCCTTTGTGTTGCTGGACCTTGTAATGGAGAATTTTTAGAGCCATTTAATATCATAGTCAAAGATGAAAATGTAATAGTTGTTTAATATCGTTAGCCCTCCACTTATTTGGAATGGTTGAGTGTCCTCTGAAAAATTGTTTGTCCTACCTCATGGTGCGGTTGCGGTAATGAAAACCCAATTTATGAATTATTTTTGCTGAATACCTTAACGAGAATAATATTCGTATTTTGAAGGTTGAGTTACCATAAAGGGCACTGCGTCGTATGGGCCTGCTAAACGTCATCTTGATAAAAAACAAGTGCTCTTATCGACGTAGCGTCAAATTGTAACCGACTTTAGCATACAGCATTCAGGGTCAATATATGTTGGCGTTAAATCAATGGGGGAGAGGCTCAATGGGCTTAAAAGAGATTGTTGTGGGGTATATTTGTCTGATGTCATAAATATGAGTTGGTTTTGCGACGGCAATCATGATTTAGGGCCCAGAACTAAGGTAGGGGTTTTCTCATAATTATAATTTAATGCAGGCCGCTTCTCAGAACATAAAATTTCTGCATACTACAACTTAAATAAAAGTTGATTTTCATTTTTGACAAGTATATCTATGGTTATCTACTATATAAGGAATTCCTTATATAGTAATTGAAGACGTTTTATAAAACCATTATATAGGAATAGAATTTTGATTAGAGACAGTTATTTATTTACCAGTGAGTCCGTATCTGAGGGGCACCCAGATAAAGTTTCCGATCGTATTTCAGATGCGATTGTGGATAAATTTCTTGCTGTTGATCCTGCATCTAGGGTTGCGGTGGAAACACTTACCACCACGAATAGAGTTGTTCTTGCTGGTGAAGTGCGAGGACCAGAAAGTATTACGAAAGAGGTAATGGAGCAGACTGCGAGGAATGTGGTTAAGAAAATTGGCTACGAGCAAGATGGTTTTCACTGGAAAAAAATGAACGTTGAGGTCCATGTGCAAGGTCAATCAGGCGATATTGCCATGGGTGTGGATGCATCAGGGAATAAAGATGAGGGTGCGGGTGATCAGGGAATCATGTTTGGCTATGCCACCGATGAAACTGAAAACTTGATGCCGGCAACGCTCGATTTTTCACATAAAATTTTGAAATCTATGGCTGAGGAGCGTCATGGTAGTGCAATAAAAGAACTTGGTCCGGACTCCAAGAGCCAGGTCACTCTTCAGTATATTAATGGAAAGCCGGTGAGGGCAACATCTGTTGTGGTTTCCACGCAACACAGTGCGGAAACTAACCAGGAGCGCGTAAGAGAAATTGTTCTTCCTCATATTGAAAATATTTTACCAGATGGTTGGATGCCTGCTGCGGACGAACTTTATATTAATCCAACGGGTCAGTTTATTATTGGCGGCCCTGATGGAGATACGGGCCTGACTGGTCGTAAAATAATTGTTGATACATACGGTGGAGCCGCCCAGCATGGTGGTGGGGCCTTTTCCGGCAAAGACCCAACAAAGGTAGATCGTTCAGCCGCTTATGCTACAAGATATTTAGCAAAAAATATTATAGCGGCGGGACTTGCTCATAGGTGTTCAATACAACTTGCTTATGCTATTGGAGTTTCAAAGCCACTTTCCCTTTACGTTGATTTTCACCAAACTGGTAACGTTGATCCTGCGAAACTTGAAAAATTACTCTCGGAGGTGATGGATTTAAGCCCTCGGGGTATTCGTGAGCACCTTGGCCTTAATAGACCAATTTATGAAAGAACGGCTGCTTACGGTCATTTTGGTAGAGACCCGGAAGAAGATGGTGGGTTTTCATGGGAAAAATTAGATTTAGTTGATGTACTTAAAAGCGAATTTTAATATACACGAATAGGTTCTTGCAAATAGGGTCGCTTTTATGAAAGATTTAGAAAATATAAAAGGTAGCCGGGTCTACGGACGGCGTCTTTCCAAGCCATTGAAAAAAAAAAGTGAAGCGCACCTGCGTGAATACCTTCCTAAATATTCTATTTCTATTGAGGGCGGCCAGGTTGATCTTAAAAAACTGTTTGGACATGACTTTCGTGAGTTTTGGCTGGAAATAGGCTTTGGAAAAGGCGAGCACCTAATCAGCCAAGCTAAGGCAAATCCTGACATAGGGTTTATTGGCTGCGAACCATTTATCAATGGTGTTTCTGGGTTAGTTGATCACATGGTGCGCGATGATGTTACGAACATTCGGTTTTTTATGGATGATGCGCGCCTTTTAATGGATGCGATGGAGAAGCAATCTTTGTCTCGAGCATTTATACTTTTCCCCGATCCTTGGCATAAAAAAAAACATCATAAGCGCCGCATTGTCAGCCCAGGAAACCTGACTATTTTAGCAAAAATTCTTAAAGATGATGCTCAACTGCGCATAGCTACGGACCATCATGACTATTGTCGCTGGATCCTTGCGCGATTAATGGAGGACACTAATTTTAACTGGAAAGATGGTCATCCAGATGAGTGGCATAAAAGACCTGCGGACTGGCCGCAAACACGTTATGAGAAAAAGGCGCTCACTGTGGGGCGAAAAAGTACATATTTAACATTTCAGAGAAAGCCAAGGTAGCTAAAAGGTGTGTACTTAATAAAGAACTTGAAGTCCCATAAAATTACTCTATATATATACGCATCCGAATCATATGAAATTGTTAATTTTTGGTCGGGCAAGTGTTTCACTGGCCTGCTTTTTGGTTTGTAACTGGTATATTTTGGAAAACTAATGACTAATGTCCTGATGGATAAAATTGCAAAGCTTATTGAGCCAACGATTGAGGGGTTCGGTTTTGAGCTCGTGCGCGTTCAACTTTTTAGCTCTCCTAAGGGCGGGGCATCTACTCTTCAGGTGATGGCGGAATCTGAAGATGGCACTATGACAGTAGAGGGTTGCGCAAAAATTAGTCGTGGAATTTCTGCGATTATGGATGTAGAAGACCCCATAGATAGTGAATACGTGCTCGAAGTTAGTTCGCCTGGTTTGGACAGACCACTTACCCGTCTTAAAGATTTTGTGAATTATGCAGGGTTTCAAACAAAAGTAGAGATGAATAAGACTGTGGATAATAGAAAACGTTACCGTGGAAAATTACTCGGTACTGAAAACAATTTAATTTTAATGGATGTCGAAGGGGAAGTGTGCAAGCTTTCTTTTTCTGATATTCAAAAAGCAAAACTGGTAATGACCGATGAATTGATGGCACTTGCGAGTACGAAGCCATCCTGAAATCACGTTATCACAAGAGACAATACTGGAGCATAAGAGTATGACGGCAGTAAGCGCAAATAGATTAGAACTTTTACAAATTTCCGATGCCGTGGCACGTGAAAAGAACATAGATAAAGAGATTGTTCTTGGTGCAATGGAAGAGGCTATTCAAAAAGCGGCTAGGTCACGTTATGGTATGGAAAACGAAATTAAAGCTCATATTGATAGAAAAACGGGTGATATCAAGCTTTATCGCGTCTTGGAGGTTGTCGAAAATGTAGAGAACCATTCAACAGAAATTACTGTTGAGGCTGCGGAAGAATATAAAAAGGGAGCGGCAATTGGCGATATTCTTGCTGATGAGCTCCCTGCTATTGACTTCGGTCGTGTTGCAGCCCAAACGGCTAAGCAGGTTATAGTACAAAAGGTTCGCGAAGCAGAACGAGCTAGGCAGTTTGAAGAATATAAAGATAAGGTTGGCGAACTTATTAATGGTGTGGTGAAGCGTGTAGAGTACGGCAATGCAATTATTGACCTTGGGTCTGCTGAGGCCATTATTCGTCGTGACCAGCTTATACCGCGTGAGCACATCAGAAATGGTGAGCGTGTACGCGCAATAATTCAGGATGTACGCGAAGAGATCCGTGGGCCACAGATTTTTCTATCGAGAAGCCATCCGGACTTTATGGCAAAACTTTTTGCAGGCGAAGTTCCAGAGATATATGACGGTATCATTAGTGTAGTAGGCGTCAGTCGTGATCCGGGGAGTAGAGCTAAAATTGCCGTTACTAGTAGTGATCCAAGTATTGATCCTGTTGGCGCTTGTGTGGGCATGCGAGGGAGCCGTGTTCAGGCTGTGGTTGAAGAACTACAGGGTGAAAAAATTGATATTATTCAATGGTCTCCAGATCCAGCTACTTATATTATACGCGCACTTGCACCCGCTAATGTTTCCAAGGTAGTTATCGACGAGGATGCGGGTCGTATGGATGTCGTTGTTGGCGAAGATCAACTAAGTTTGGCTATTGGGCGCCGTGGACAAAACGTTCGCCTTGCTTCGCAGCTTACGGAATGGCAGGTTGATATAATGACAGAGGCGGATGAAAGCGAGCGTCGTCAAAAAGAATATAAAGTACGCAGTGATTTATTTATGGGCAGTCTTGATGTTGACGAAACCCTTGCTCTTCTTCTTGTTGGTGAGGGCTTTAGAAACCTTGAGGAAGTTGCATATGTTGCGCCTGAGGAGTTTGCTGGTATTGAGGGGTTCGACATGGCCTTGGTTGAGGAGCTCCAGTCTCGCGCTAAAGAGGCGTTAGCGGCTGCTGCGCTTGAGGCGGATGAGAAGCGTAAAAAACTTGGTGTTGAGGATGATCTTACAACGATTGACGGGCTTACGTTGCCTATGCTGGCAACGTTGGGGGAGGCTGGCATTAAAACTTTGGATAATCTTGGGGACCTGGCTGCTGACGAATTAACAAGCTCCGAAGATGGTATTTTGAAAGAATATGACCTGACCATGGATCAAGCTAATGCAATTATCATGGCTGCACGAGCTCATTGGTTCGAGGACGAGGAAGGGTCTGCAGAAGAAGTAATTGAAGAGACTAAACTTGAGGCAGAAGAGTAGGTTAAGGCTCAGTGATCAAAAAGGACAAAATTCGTAAATGTCTGGTCACGGGAGGCGTCCACCCTGCATTTGATTTAGTTAGGTTTGTTTGTGGGCCAGATGGTCAAATAATACCAGATGTAGCTGCTAAGTTGCCAGGCAGAGGTTGTTGGGTTATGGCTAAGAGGGACATATTAGAGCAAGCAGTAAAGAAGAATATATTATTGAGGTTTGGACATCAGGTTCTTTCGGATAAGAAAAAAAAAGATATTGAAGAGCTGGACGAGGCGACGTTTAAAAACAAAGATCAATCCGTAAAGGTTGCAGATAACCTTGTGGATCAGATCGAGACGTTATTATGTAAGCGATGTCTTGATTATTTAGGTCTTGCTAATCGGGCGGGAAATATACTGTCAGGGTTTGAAAAAGTAAGGGCGACATTGAAATCTGGTAGGACGAATGTTTTACTAACTGCGCGTGACGGCGCTAGCAATGGACGCAGTAAAATGTGTCAGGGGCTTGATGAATTAAGGGTAATTACTATATTTTCCCGAGATGAGTTAAGTAAAGCCATGGGAATAGAAAACGCTGTGCATCTGGCGCTTCTACCCGGTGGAATAAGAACAAGTTTATTACGGGAGTTATCCCGTTTTGAGCACTGTAGAAAAACGGTTATAAAATAGACCAATTTATAATTTTTTTATGTTAAAAGTATAAATTAGTTTTTAAGGCGATAAAAGAATGAGTGACGATAAAAATAAAAACACACACCTATCTACTTCTGGTCGTAAGACGCTTCAGATGAAACCTGCGGGCGACCCTGGCATTGGGGGTGGATCTGGAAACGTAGTAGTCCAGCGTAAGAAGAAGCTTATTATGCCAGGGCAAAAGCCAGTAGTCGAAACAACAATTCCAACGCCTGAGTCAATCTTTAAGTCGCCATTTGACAAAGAAAAAACTCCCAGTCCAAAAAAGACTATGCTGAAAAAAACAACTTTAGGAGGCCTTTCTGAAGGTGAGCGTGAAAAGCGTGCCCAAGTTTTAGAAAAGTCTCAGAAGGATAATCAAGAAAAGGCAAAACTTGCCGCAGAGGGAGCTAAGCGTAAAGCTGTTGAGGATGCAGCAAATGGTGAACGTCTTGCTAAAGAAGCCGCAGAGAACAAGAATAAGCCGAAAAAAGAATTAGAAGCTAAACAAGATATTAATGAAGAAAAACGCCTTGTTGACCTTGAACTAAAGAAAAATGCTGAAGAAGAAGCGCAAAAAATAGCCGAAGCCGAAGCAGTCACTGCAAAGCTGGCGTCTGGACAGCCTATAAAAGCAAAAGAAGCTGCTAAAACAAATAAAGAAGAGCCATCTAAACGCCCTGAGGTGAAAAAAACAAACACTAATGATAATCGCCGGCGCAGTGGACGCCTTACCGTTACGCAGGCGCTTTCAGGAAGTAATGAGCGTCAGAGAAGTCTTGCATCGCTCAAGCGCAAACGCGCCAAAGAAAAAAGGCAAAGTGGTGTTGTTGAGCCCGCACAAAAAATCTACCGCGAGGTGGTTGTTCCCGATAGCATCACTGTTGCTGAATTAGCAAATAGAATGACTGAGAAAACAAACGATGTTGTCCGTGCCTTGATGAAAATGGGTGTGATGTCTGGAGCAAGCGATCTGGTTGATCATGATGTTGTGGAACTGATTGTCGAAGAGTTTGGGCACAAACTTAAGCGGATCAGTGCATCTGATGTTGAGCAAGATCTGAGCGGTCCGGAGGACGCGGCCGCGGACCTAGTTTCACGAGCACCTGTAGTAACGGTTATGGGGCACGTTGATCATGGTAAGACTTCGATCCTTGATGCCCTTCGAAAAACTAGCGTAACTGAAGGTGAGGCTGGCGGTATTACGCAGCACATTGGTGCGTACCAAATCAAAATGGCAAGTGGTGATAGAATTACATTTCTTGATACACCAGGGCATGCTGCCTTTACGGCAATGCGTGCGCGTGGTGCGCAAGTTACTGATATTGTTGTGCTTGTTGTGGCGGCGGATGATGGCATAATGCCACAAACTATTGAGGCTATTAGCCATGCCAAATCAGCAGAAGTTCCTATCATTGTCGCTATAAATAAAATGGATGCTCCAGGAGCAAACCCAACGAAAGTTCGTCAGGACCTTTTGCAACACGAAGTGTTTGTTGAAAGTATGGGTGGGGAAGTGCTTGATCTTGAAGTATCTGCAAAAGAGGGAACAGGTCTTGATAAGCTGGAAGAGGCTATTCTCCTACAGGCGGAACTTAATGACCTTAAGGCTAACCCTAATCGGGCAGCTGAAGGTGTTGTTGTAGAAGCTAAACTTGATAAAGGGCGTGGACCGGTTGCGACGGTTATCGTTCAGCGTGGAATACTTAGGATCGGTGATATTGTTGTGGCGGGTACAACATGGGGGCGGGCACGCGCACTTGTTGACGACCGTGGCTCAAAAATCAAGGAAGCTGGCCCGTCTATGCCGGTTGAAATTCTCGGGCTTGATAATGCGCCTGGCGCTGGGGATGATTTTGTTATTGTTGGGGACGAAGCAAAAGCACGTAGCGTTGTTGCTTTTAGGTTGAACCAAATTAAAGAAGATAAAAATAAAACACCTGAGGCTAGCCTTGAGAATATGTTTGATAAACTTAAGGAGGCTAAAATTTCCTCGGTTCCTGTTCTTTTAAAGGCGGACGTACAGGGTTCAACTGGGGCTATCATTTCATCATTGGAGCAACTTAATACAGACGAAGTGAAATGTAAAATTGTTCATAGCGGTGTTGGAGGCATTAATGAATCTGATGTTAGTCTTGCGGTTGCGACGGGGGCTCCAGTTGTAGGCTTTAATGTTCGTGCTAGTCGTAATGCTGCTGATCTTGCGCGTAGGGAAGGTGTCGAAATTCGTTATTATTCGATTATTTACAACTTAATCGACGATATTAAATCGGTGATGTCAGGTCTTTTGGCACCAGAAATTAAAGAAACTATTATTGGTACAGCAGAGATACTTGATATCTTTAATGCTGGCAAAGGAAAAGCAGCAGGTTGTTTAGTTACTAGTGGTATAGTCCGACAAGGAGCTCATGCTAGGCTATTGCGAGATGACATAGTTGTTTACGAAGGTGATCTCGGGTCACTGCGCCGTTTCAAGGATACGGCGAAAGAGGTGGAGAGCGGCGTTGAGTGCGGAATGAATTTTGCCAGTTATAATGATATGAAAACAGGTGATGTAATCGAATGTTATGAAGTCGAGGAAATTGAACGTAACCTGTAGGGCTGATTTGTGGTTCTGTTCGGCTTCCCAAATATAGTTTAGGGGAGCCGTTTTTCTTTAAGGGGTAATATAATGTCCAAATCAAGATTTGAAAATGACGGGGGGCCAAGTCAGCGAGTGCTGAGGGTTGGTGAAAATATTCGCCACGCACTTTCTGATATTTTTTCACGCGGAGAAATCCGTGATCCAGCACTTGAGGGTGTTTCAGTTACCGTTACAGAAGTTCGCTGTAGTTCAGATCTACGAAACGCAACGATATTTGTTATGCCCCTTGCAGGAAAAAATGAACAAGAAGTCGTTGAAGGATTAAATCAAAATGTTAAATTTATCCGCGGACAATTATCAAAGATGGTAAGGATGAAATACTTACCTAACCTCAAATTTATCTCCGATCACAGTTTTAGCACAGTGGATTTCATTGAAGACCTCCTTAACAGCACTCATGTCGCTCAAGACCTTAAGAAAGACGACTAAGGCTGATGGCAAGGAAGCGTAAAGGCAATAAAATCGATGGCTGGCTGGTTATTGATAAGCCTTACGGTATGGGCTCCACTAGGGTTGTAGGTAAATGCCGGTTTCTTACTAAAGCTCAAAAAGTAGGTCATGCGGGGACGCTTGATCCATTAGCTACAGGTGTATTACCTATAGCTTTCGGGGAGGCCACTAAAACTATTCCGTATATTATGGACGCAGAAAAAACTTATCAATTCACGGTAACGTGGGGGGAATCACGTCTAACCGATGACGCTGAGGGTGAAGTTAGTGAGCGAAGCGAAAAGAGGCCGGTACGCGACGAAATTTTAAGAATAATGCCAGAATTTATGGGGAAAATAAAACAAACCCCACCTGCCTTTAGTGCAATTAAAATCAATGGAGAGCGAGCTTATGACCTTGCCCGTGCGGGGAAAAGTTTTGAAATTAAAGACCGTGAAGTTGAAGTTTATGCTCTAAAAATTCTCGATTCTACTACGGAAACTGCAACATTTGAAATGCGTTGTTCAAAGGGGACTTATGTTCGCTCATTAGGGCGGGATATAGCCCTCAAATTAGGTACTTTTGGATATATTTCTATGCTTAGGCGAACGAAGGTGGGGATGTTTGATTTAGACAGTACGATTTCACTGGTAAAGCTAGAGGAATTACTACATAGTGCCCCGCTTGAGGAGTGGATTCTTAACGTTGTGACCGTGCTGGGCGACATCTTGGCACTGGCCTTAACAAAAGAGCAGGCTGAATTTTTAAAAAATGGAGGGTTTATCTCCAGAGAAAGCCTACCATCTTCAAGCCTTACTGGTGGAACGTATAAAGTGATGTTGGGTGAAAAACTGATTGCCCTTTGTGAGCTTGATGAAAACTATTTAAAGCCGGTAAGAGTTTTTAATTTATAAATTAATTTAAGGAGTTGCCGATGTCGATTACTGCAGAAAAAAAACAAGAACTAATTAAAAAATATGCCACAAATAAAACTGATACAGGTTCCCCAGAGGTTCAAGTAGCTATTCTTAC
>Ga0308016_10000073_pt1 | contig 48225 bp, 48 predicted proteins | sample Neamet233_FD_203129 | JGI IMG/M metagenome (GOLD analysis project Ga0308016, IMG submission 203129) | Marine microbial communities from water near the shore, Antarctic Ocean - #233 | ecosystem: Environmental > Aquatic > Marine > Unclassified | place: Southern Ocean | collected 2014-07-28
GGACTCAATGAACGTTGGGAACGCTGCAGCGATTGCGTTTTATGCTCTTAGACAAGCGAGAATTTCCTAGTGGGTCAGAAACGTTAACTTACGCTTTAACGGCGGATGTATTTCAACAAGAGCTCCGGAAGTGAACAGCTTTGGTGGTCGGCCCGCACCGGTAACGTCAGGCGCCTTTTTGTGCAGCGGTATCAAGAAATTAGGCACCTGTTGGGTCTTGCGCTGAAAGTTGCCTGCTTCGATTGAGGTTTCCCAAATTTTCTCATAAACATTTCGCAATTGGGCAATAGTGAACTCTGGCGGACAGAACTTAGCGGCCAGCGTCGTAGATCCTATTTGTGTCCGAATTTTTTCAAGACTGTCGGTCGCAATTTTGTCGTGGTCGAAAGCCAAATTTCTTGACCCGGAAACCAACTCAGCTACCGGTATAAACTCCGGGCTTGCAGGACCGCTATTCAGAGCCAAGTTATCGATTCTGGGAAGGACAGCTGTGTACGCGACTGTCATTGAACGCATTCTCGGGTCGCGCCGAGGAGAAGCGTAAGCTCCTAGCTGTTCCAATAAAGTTGTCTCTGCTTTCATGTCGTTCTGTCTTAGAACCCGTGAGGCAGCTTCGATCAAACTTTCATCCGGCAAGACAAAACTGCTAGGTAACTCCCATTGGAAACGAAATGGGCCTTGGTTTCTTTCGCTGAGCAAAATAGAAAACTGGTCGTTGTAAATAGCAAATATCGATACATTTACTGACATAGCAGCCGGAGCGAACTCACTCGCTATTTGTTGCGGGGCGGAAAAATTATCTGAGTCCATACAGCAACCATAGCAAATAATGTGAAATCAACAATAATGCATCTATTAATTAATTGTATTTTAAATAAAAATTATAGCTAAGTGCTTAGGCTCTCAATTTTTTAGCGGGTCCCACCAGCGCTCAGCGATCGCAGTGAAATTGGGTTGACCTGTAGTCACAGTCACCCCACCATCTACAACAAGGTTATGGCCAGTTACATAACTCGCATCATCACTAGCCAAGAATGCGACCGCAGCAGCTATTTCTTCAGGCTTACCCATACGGCCTTGGGGAACGAGACGCTTATATTCAATTTGGGCGCGCCGGCTAGCAACAACTTCAGCGACTAATGGAGTCTCAACCCCTCCTGGGCACACTGCGTTAACACGAATATTGTCTCGAGCATGATCAGCGGCCATAGCTTTAGTCAAATTCACCACAGCGCCCTTAGCAGCGTTGTACGCCGGAATTCCCCAATCACCAAACAATCCTGAAATTGAAGCAGTATTCACAATAGCTCCACCGCCCTGGGCTCGCATCACAGGAATAACAGCGCGACAGCCGTACATCACAGAACTCAAATCAACGTCGATAATCCGCTTCCAATGCTCATCGCTCAACGTGTCTACGGTGCCTGTGGAAACGATCCCAGCATTATTGAAAAGAACATCCACACGACCGAAACGGTCAACAGTTGCTTTGACCATTTCATTTACTGCCGACGAATCGGCGACGTCAACCTGGAAAGTGTCAGTCTTTGATCCGATTTCGCTGGCTAGCTGCTCGGCGCCCTCACCATCCAAATCAGCGATCATCACCTGAGCTCCTTCAGAAACTAAACGACGCACAGAAGCAGCACCGATTCCTGAAGCTCCACCAGTTACCAGAGCTACTCGATTTTCAAAACGATTCATACAATTTCCTTAAATTGAACTGGGCTCTGAGCCACAGCAAAAATCTGACGACGAACACAAAATTGGAACAATAACGACAGCGCTCAAAATTTTAAAAGCAGAGAATCAACAAACTGACTGGCGCCTAAGCCCACGGAACTCCATCGTAAGGATCTCGAACAAGCTTGCGAGCAACCACCATACGATGCACCTCATCTGGCCCATCGTAAAGACGCGCATACCTAGCTTCTCGATACATGAACTCGAGCGGAGTGTCACCGGTAACACCAAGCGCACCATGAACCTGAATGGCGCGATCCACAACATTGTGCAACATGCGAGCACCCCAAAATTTAATCAAGCTAATTTCAGTACGAGCCTCTCCGCCAGCATCGATAGCTCGAGCCGCATCAAGTGTCATCAGCCGAGCTGCCTGAATCTCCGCCGCGGATTCAGCGATCATGGCCTGAATATCGCCTTTCTCGGCCAAATAACTGCCATGTGCGTACCTGGTCTTAGCTCGCTCGCACATGAGCTCAAACGCCCGTTGTGCTTGACCTAGCCATCGCATGCAATGAAAAATTCTTCCGGGTCCGAGCCTTTTCTGAGCAATATGGAACCCTTGTCCACGGTCACCCAAAAGATTTTCATACGGAACCCGAACATCGTTGTAGTTGACTTCGCAGTGGTTACCGCCCGTATGGCCCATTGTTGGAACTACTCGAACTATTTCATATCCAGGAGTATCAGTCGGCACGATAATCGAACTGAACTTTGCGTGTTTTTCTGAATCTGGCTCAGTGATAGCGAACACAGTGGTGAAAGCTGCTTTATTAGCTCCTGAGGTGAACCACTTATGACCATTGATCACCCATTCTTCGCCATCTAAGACAGCAGTCGCTTGCATCTGAGTGGGATCAGAGCCAGCTACCTCAGGCTCTGTTAACCCAACCGACGGGTATGCGTCGCCAGCAACAAGCGGCTTAAGGAATCTAGATCGCTGCTCTTCGCTAGCGTAAAGATGCAACATAATAGAATCTTGCATCGACAAGCTGCCTACAGCCCGTGAGCCCCAATGAGACCTTCCGATAACTTCATTGAGGTAGACGAAATCCATAAATGGAAGCCCACCGCCACCAATTTCTTCAGGATGACCTAACGCCCAAAGCCCAGCTGATTTAGCTGCTTGTTTCAGTTCGCTCATTGCAGCGTCAGAGCCAGCATCTTCTTGCATGAGCTCTGGCTCTCTTGGAATAATAGTTTCGTTAACGAAGCTTTTCATTCTTTGCTTAAGCTCTCGAAGCTCAGGCGACAGCTGATCGACCACTAGTTCCCCTAACAAATAGACGTACAAGTGACTTTAGCAGCGGACCCAAAAACGTATGTCAGGAAAAGCTTCTTTGTTCCAATAGCTCGATGCCAGAACCCGCCCTACAGTGGCGTCATGGGGATACCCAATCGAAACCCAAAGGTGTGAATAATGAAAGTTCTATGGATGAAAACGAATCAAGAAAATCAAACAACATTCGAGGACTTGCAAATCCCTACCGAAAATGAAGGAAGAGGAGATGCAACAGGTCTAGTCCCACTCACCGGTGTCATCTTCAGAACTAATCAACCATTTCTCGCATTGGACTACCACAATGCCCCTCGACGGCAATTCGTCATACCCGTCGGGGGAGACATTGAGGTTGAGTCCGGAGACGGTACGCAACGAACCATTAAATCTGGGGAAGCGTTACTTGCTGACGATGTAACTGGGCAAGGGCATAAAACAAACTTCTTAACCCCTGGAGCATCAACGTTGATGCTCGCTCTACCTGAAGGGTTTGACCCATCTCAGTGGCGTTAAAAGCCCTAAGGCAGTTACCGCAACCAACAAAAACCTTTGAATAATTATTTAAGTTAAACCCTTTGTGAATTGGGATTCATCGCAGGGACTCAAACAATCTCAACCAAATTTTTTGGCACGCTCTTGAAGAGCTGCGTGCATTCCCTCTTCGCGAACAGTTTTGAAGAAATCGACGTAAGTTTCACTCTGATGAAAGAAAGTATCTAAATCAGCTGTGCTGTAGGTAGAAGCAAGAAGACCCATGTTCTCGAACCAACGGTTAGTGGCAAGCTTGGACACTCGCAGGCCTACCTCTGCGGTGCGCGCTACGTCCTGAGCCATTTCTAAAGCAGCCGAACTTAATTTATCTGCGGGCACAGCCTGGTTGACCAAGCCGATCCGTTCAGCCTCAACGCCATCGATAAGTTTCGCAGTAAACAAAAGCTCTTTTGTCTTACGCATCCCTATAAGAAGGGGCCAAAAAGAAAGAGTGACAGGAATACCCAGATCACGACCGGCGGGGTGACCAAACTTAGCATTATCGGCAGCGACAACTATGTCTGCCATAGCCAGTAGCTCCCCAGCGCCTGATAAACAAACTCCTTGGACCTCAGCAATAATGGGTTTCGGGAACTTCCATAGCTTAAGCCAATATTCCAGAATCTTGGTTACGTCCTCGCGATCTTGAACTGCATTCACAGGTCCGTCAAAATCTGCTCCGTACTGGGTCAAGATCCAGTCATCAGGCGCTAAATCATAACCGGCACAAAAAGACCTGCCAGCGCCTTTCAACAAAACTACTTTCGCAGAAGAATCATCTTTCGCACGATCGAATGCCTTTTCGAGATCATCAAGAAGGCTTTGACTCATAGCGTTAAGTTTTTCTGGCCTGTTCAAAGTTATTGTGGCGATCTTGTCGGACACCTCGTAGAGGACCTGATCAGAATGCGAAACGTTGGCCGGGCTATTTTGTGACATAACCGGTATTTGATCAGCAAAAACGCTCCGGAGCAAAATAGCTAAAATTCAAATCATAGATCAAGAAAACCTGCCGCCAGATAAGGAGCTAACTTGAAGTAATGGCTTTTGAATTGGCGCACGCAGTTGTCTATGTCACCAACATGTCTCAAATGGTCGACTTCTACACGCAGACATTAGGATTTAAGGTTGCGGATCGTGGGCCGCTTGGCCAAGAACCAACCGAAATAGTTTTCTTAACAAAAAACCCTGTTCATCACCATCAACTAGCGTTTATGAACACAAGGAAAGATGCAGGACCATCGAACAACTTAAACCATTTGGCTTTTCGAGTAGATTCTCTCGACGACGTAAAAACAGCGTTACAGGCCGTTACTGAAGACCCATCCGCCTCCGGAGTTAAACCAGTAACGCATGGCAACGCCTGGTCGGTGTATTTCAAAGACCCTGAAGGAAATGGCGTCGAAATATTTTGTGATTCCCCATTCCACGTTCAACAACCCCAAGCTAAAGAATGGGACCCCCAGATGGAAATAGAACCACTGACCAGTTGGACGAAAGAAACTTTCGAATCCGAAAATGAGTTCGGTCCAATCAAAGAATTTTATGAACAACAAACCCAGAACCAATAATCACACGATAAGAATCGGCAACAAAAATTGAACCAACTAAATTTATTGGGACCAGTTGTTCTCAGGGAGAGCATCCGCCAAGTCAGCTACTAACTGAGGGAAATCGTTTACCAGAGCTCTAGTGCTTAGATGTCGGACCATCGTCTCGATGCTGCCCGGCCAAGAAACAAAAAGGTGAGTTGTTCCACTATCTCGTTCGGTGTCTATAGTTACCCGATCCTTTACCAAGTCGCCAGTCAGCTCTAAAACCTTGACCTCGCTCGCATCCCAAACAGGCACAATCGTTTGCGCTGGTGGGGGCACTAAATGGAACCCATCATGGGAGTAACCATCTAGAAACTGTTGAACCCTGGTAATGATTTGTGGCTCAGCGGCAATGACCGGAAGCGCTCGCCGTTCGCTCAAATGATCTAAAATACTTATCTCTTCCGCCAGAGTGAGCGGATGTTCTGACGAACCATCAACCCAGACAGCCAAATGCACATTATTGGTAGCAATAGCTATAGACGCGGCTTCAGAAACTTCAGTTCCCGAAGGCCCTCCACCCACGAGCACAGCCCAAACGCCAAGTGAGTCAGCTTTACGTGCAAGTGCTTCACGCTCCGCTGGATCTGCTGACTTCCGAAGATCTAACCCGATTCTCATGCTGATGCCATCCGAGGAACTAGTTCTGTCCCAATTCGCTCAATTACTTCAGTCAGCGCAGACCTTGGCGGCTGGTCATATCCGATCCGACAAACAACCAAATCGACGTCATAGCTATCAAGATTTTCAGCGATCTCATCTGCATTACCGACAATCGCAGAAGCTTCAACCTCATCCATAGATGCTTCGACCTGAGCCGTGAAATCAACTCCGGTAGAATCAGCTCCCCAACCTAAACCTGCATAAACTAAGTAACTTGAACGAACCCAATCCAATGCTTGGCGACGTTCAGCAGGTGTGTCAGCCAGCCATAAATTCCGAAGCAATCCCACAGCAGGCCTCTCTCCTCCAGGGCTCCCAGCGCCCTCCCATGCCTCTCGATGTGCTTTGATCAAGCTGTTGACAACCGTGGAAGAAAAAGCCCCGGAAATAAAGAGGCCGAGCCCTCGACGCCCCGCTCGACGAGCGGCGACCTCACTAGTAACCCCAACCCAGAGAGGAGACGGACGCTTCTGTGCTAGGAGATCTAATCCTGCGTTCATGCGTTTAACCCGATCACTAATATCGAAGCCTTTCGCAGCGAACTCATTCGGGCGATAACCCATCCCGACTCCAAGGTGGAAGCGACCATCGAAACGTTCTGTCAGGTTCTGAGCCGCCGAACTGACTCTGTCAGCTGAAGCTAATGGGAGCAAAAGAACGCCAGTGCCTATTTCGAGCGTAGACGTGGCTGACAAAGCTGCCGCCGCCGCAGGAATAAGAGCAGGGCAGTAACCGTCATAATACACATGGTGCTCAGAAAGCCAGAGGCTATGAACTCCAACCTGCTCCGCTAACACAGAGTCCTCAATCAAATCGCCATAATTTTGTGTAAAAGAGCGAGGAGAAGTCGCAGTCGATTGCAAGCACCACAAACCGATACCAATTTTCATGACTCAACCCCGACCGAGGAGGAGGCTTTCTTCACAAAGTTTGGCAAGACTTCTTCACCGAACCTTTCCAGCTGAGACAAAACTGTAGAGGGCTGCGCCCCGACGGGTTGAGCAACCATGACTTCCTCTAAACCGGGAAAATTTTGTTGAAGTTCCTCAAACGTTTCAATGAGTCGTTCAGATGGGCCGACAATCCATGAACCGCTCGAAACTGCATCATCGATGTTGCTCATTCCTGCAGTAGCTGCCGTTAGGGGATTCGCTAGTCGGCGCAACTGATCATCAGTGACCGCGCCTGCGAAACCAAGCGGCGCGAACATCTTTTGATATTCCTCTAAAATCAGCTTCCCTTCTCTTTTCGCCTCCTGTTCGGTGTCAGCTAAGTAGAAGGAGAACCCAAATATCAGATCAGCTCCTAGTTCAGTTTCTTTGCCCCGCTCAGCGAGTTTGATCTGCCATCGACGAGCTATTTCTTCCGAAGCCCCACCTGAAGCAGCTCCGCCGCCAATGAAACCTTTAATCCCATTATCGATCATGAAATCAAGTGCACGGTCGCTAGCAGAAACAACTGGTTGCCAACATTCAGTGCTGAACTGCGGTTTAGGAACCAGTGTCAAGTCGTTGAGCTCTTGACCACGATAGGTAGCTCCCTTCGGAGGTACCTGATAGAACCGTCCATGATGTGAGAATGATTTTTCACGTAGCGCTGCCAAAAGCAGCTGGACCTGCTCCTCGAACAACTCGCGAGCATCTTCAGGACTTGCGAGGGGATGTCGAAACGCATCAAGCTCGCGCGAGTGGTATCCACGACCAACACCTAGCCGAACTCTGCCTTTAGTTAGGTTGTCAGCCATTGAGTAGTCCTCGGCTAAACGCAACGGATGCCAAGTGGGGAGAACATTAAAGCCGCAGCCAAATTTAATTTGGTTTGTGACAGATGCAAGGTGAGTAGCTAAAAGCAAAACGTTTGGAATGCACTCATAACCTTCTCGCTGGAAATGGTGTTCAGCCAACCAGAGAGTCCCAAAACCAAGCCGATCCATGAGAACAGCTATTTGCTCTGCGCTTTGCAGCGGTGCAGCTAAATCCTTATCTTCATAACGCCGATCCATCACCGCAGGTCCGTCAAAACCCAAATTGTCGTGATGCACTTGCCCAACGAATAGTGTGCTGAAATCTTTAATCACAGAACCCCCTGCCGTAACCGTATTCGTCTTTTAATTAAAGTGCCCTCATTTTAGAAACGAAAAACTTATTGATGGCCGCGTGACAAGGTAATCCACTGACCATTCAGACCTTTTGCGAGCAAGTTAAGAAGGTTCATGTGATGATATGAATATGACCGAATCTGAGTCCAGAAATTCTGTTTATTCAGAGGCGCTGGAATGGTACAAAAATAATTGGGATTCGAACTGCTCTCTCGGGGACTGGTGGAAGCTGCTCGCTGAATCTGGTTGGGCATTCCCAAGCTGGCCCGCTGGGTTCGGCGGACAAGGCCTCAAAGGAAAAGAAGCGAAAGCAGCGAAGCAAGCCCAAAGAGACTCTGAGGCCTACGGCCCCCCAAACGGAGTTGCAACGTTTCTAGTTGCCCCGACTCTAATGCACTACGGAACTCCTGAACAGCAACGACGATACATGCCAGGCATTGTCAGCGGCCAAGACGTCTGGTGCCAATTATTTTCAGAACCGGGCTCAGGCTCCGACATGGCTGGCTTGGCAACCAGAGCAGAACGAGATGGCGACGAGTGGATCATCACAGGCCAAAAAGTATGGAACTCTGGAGCGCAATTCGCGAAGTATGGAATCTTGATAGCTAGAACAGACCCTCATCTTCCCAAGCACAAAGGGATCACCTATTTCCTTATTGACATGCAACAAGAAGGTGTAGACGTAAGGCCGTTACGCGAAATGACTGGAGATGCAGCATTTAACGAAGTGTTTTTGTCTGAAGCGCGAGTTTCAGAAGCCGACCGTTTAGGAGACCTCGGCGAAGGGTGGCGTGTCGCCATGACTACGTTGTCTCATGAGCGTGATCCTGAAAACCCAGGAATGGGTGATACCGCCGCTTTCGGAGAGGTAGATCTAGCTCTACCGGTTCGAGAACACGTCATTATTCAAGCAAGTAAAGTTGATGGGTTCTCACTTGCGTTAAGTGGGGGAGTTACTAAAATTCTTAACGAAATAATCGAGGAAACAGGCAACGGAGATAACCCTGTGATTCGTCAACAACTAATGGGTCTTCTCGAGATGCGCCGTAACGCCAAATGGTCCGGGCAAAGAGCAGTGGCTTCGGTTAAAGCTGGAGGGCAGCCTGGCCCCGAAGTATCCACGCTAAAACTTCTCGGCTCTGAAATGGGAAGACAAATTCGAGACATTGGGCTCAATGCTCTTGGAGCAGAAGGAATGTTGAAAGGTGAGCATGCGTCCCACAACGGACTGTTCCATGCTTATTCGATGTTCACCCCAGCAATGTCTATAGCCGGAGGAACAGATGAAGTTCAAAAAAATATTATTGGTGAGCGGGTTCTAGGTCTTCCACGTGAACCAGGCGAAACGCAGCAACGAGAAACTAACTGGTCAGAATTACCGCATAGCTAAACCGCACCTATCGCCGATGCAAGAAGACACCAAAATGGTGTACGAGCGCCAAAACCCGAAGCTAGAAGCGCCCCGGCGTAGGAGTGTTCAGGGGTAACTTGCGTATGGCTATACTTAGAGCTTGACCACCAAGTGAGTTGTTTATGGTTAAACGAAAAAGCTTTTCGGAAATGGATTGTCCTATCGCCCAGTGCCTAGAGGTAGCGGGCGAGTGGTGGTCTCCTCTGATCTTGCGAAATGTCCTGATTGGTGAGATGACCAAGTTCGATCAGATACAACGAGATTTGTCAATAGCGCCAAATGTGTTAGCTGACCGCTTAGCAACGTTAGTTGAAGGTGGCCTATTAGAAAGAAATCAATACTCAACTCGGCCACCTAGATTCGAATATGTCGCCACTGAAGCTGGCAAAGATTTCAAAACTGTTCTCGACGCTATGTATAGCTGGGGCGCGAAATGGACCAACGCGCCGAAGTAGCTATTTGGAACTGGGCGTTACGCGGTAAACAATAGGCTGAGCAAAAGCAGGCAACTGAGGTAAAAGTTTTGGTTTCTCTCGCTTTGGGAGACAAAGCGCAAACATCACACCAGTCATAGCAACCACTGCCGACAAACTCATTACTAAAGTAAATGATCCAGTGAGGTCGGCGACGACACCTCCGATTTGAGGCGAGACCATTTGGCCAATACCGAAAGCCAGAGTGCCAGCCGCAAAACTAGGACCGTAATCGGCGAGCGAAGCATTCTGAACGAAATACAACGTGATGGTTGCAGGAATACCACCGAAAATGAGTCCAAACCCTGCACAAATAATCAAGGTAGGGCTGAACCATCCCGGGAGAACCAGAAGACAGCATGCCCCCCAGAGCGTGAACGCTGTAGCTAAGCAGTTACGAGGACCAAACTTTCCCACCAGCTTCATAAAGAGAGGCCCACCAAAAATCATAGCGATACCAAGAATCGTGAACGCAAGAGAAGCGCGCCCACTTGTCCAGCCGCTGTCATCTTCAAGCCGAGTTGTTAGAAAGCCAAGCACCAGAATATACATGCAGCCAAATGACGTATAAGCCAGCGTTATCGGCAGCCAACCCTTTAATCGCTTGAGGGCCCCGAAACCCCCAAAGCCTCCTTTAGTTGGCGTATCTTTTTGTTTATGTTCAACAAACAAAAAAGTTATTGCTGTTACTGCAACGGCGATGGTTGCTTGGACTAGATACACGGTTCGCCAGCTGCTAGCGCCTGAAAGTGATCGCATGAAACCGCTGAGTTGACCTGAAAAAACTACGCCGAGCCCGATGCCGGCGCCTGCTAACCCAACGGCGAAGGCCCTTCGTTCAGGAGCTAATGCACCAGCTGCTATCACCGGTGATGGGATCCAGATGCAAGCTCCGCCGAGGCCACACAAGAACATGGCGATTGCTAGAGAAGTAACTCCTGAAGATGCAGCAGCGAGACTTAACCCCGTCGTAGAAAATATAAGCCCGATTCTCATGATCGTAAACAGTTTCAGTTTGCTCGTGGCGGTCGCCACAAGAACTGTGCCAACTAAATATGCACCGACATTTACCGTCGATAGTGAACCAGCGATGGTGTTAGATAACCCGAGGTCATCTCTAACTGCGGGAAGTAGAACACCGTAAGTGAAACGACCGAAAGCTTGAGCTACTCCGGCGCATAAAGCGATGATTAAGACGACAGCTAATCCCCGTGCCTTCATCGGCGACTGACATCAAAAACGAGGGGAGACATGAGCGGCTTAATCAACGAAGCTTTAGGTGGTCTCGGCAGCGACAGGGCGGCAATAGAGCCACCAAAAGCAAACACCGCAGAAAGCACTAGAACCAAAGCAAACGATCCTGTTAGGTCAGCAACGAGACCTCCGATTTGAGGCGAAATCATTTGAGCCACCCCGAACGCTAAGGTCCCGGCAGCGTAGCTAGGGCCGTAATCGGCGAGCGAAGCGTTCTGAACGAAATACAAGGTGACTGTTGATGGGATCCCACCAAAAATAAGACCGAACCCCACACAGAGAACCAAGGTGGGACTAAACCATCCTGGCAGAATCAGAAGGCAGCACAATCCCCATGCAGCAAATGCGGTAGCTAGGCAATTGCGAGGCCCAAACTTTCCGACCAGTTTCATGACCAATGGTCCACCAAATATCATTGCGACGCCAACGACTGTAAACGCGAGAGAAGCTCGACCGCTTGTCCAGTTGCTGTCATCCTCGAGTCGTGTCGACAAAAACCCAAGTACGAGAATGTACATGAGACCAAAAAATGAATAGGCCGCCGTTATTGACCGCCATCCTCGCATACGCGTTAACGCAGAGAAACCACCGAACCCTCCCTTGGAAGGAACGCTTTTTTGGTTGTGTGTAATGAAGAGGAAAGTCAATAGCGCTACAGCTACTGCGATAGCTGCCTGAATTAAATAGACCGTGCGCCATCCACTGTCACCTGAAACTGACCGCATGAAACCGCTGAGCTGTCCTGCAAAAACAATACCTAAACCGCCACCAGAAAAAACGAGCCCAATAGCTAACCCCCGGCGCTCCGGTGCTAATGCGTCAGAAGCGATGACAGGTGACGGAATCCAGATGCAAGCTCCGCCAAACCCACACAAAAACATCGCGACACCTAACACGAGCGCCCCTGGAGCTACTGCTGCAAGGACGAGGCCGCTAGTCGAAAATAGGAAACCTATTCGCATTACTGCCAATAGTTTAAGTCTGCCGGTAGCAGCAGCTACCACGATTGCCCCAAATAGGTAAGCGGCGACGTTGATAGTTAAAAGCGACCCCGCAATAGTGTTAGAAATGCCAAGATCATTACGAACCGCAGGCAGCAATATGCCGTATGTGAACCGACCGAATGATTGAGCAACGGCGCACCCAACTGCGATTAGCGCAACGACTCCAAAGCCTTTTAACTTCATGTACCTTTTCCAGATGTCTTGACCGGGAGTATGGATAGAGGGGTCAGCTTGATGTCGCGACGTCAAGCGGGGCGCCAAAAACTTCTATCTAAGGCGACGGAAGAGCCGATGCTCCTATTTGGCAGAACCACACCAAAGACTAAGTCAGTGTAACTTTTATGACGCAATGTTTGCTTCACTTGATGTAGATAAAACCGACCGACGGCCTTATTTCAGTTACTAACTAAATGTTCGTTACAATAAGGGATTCATTATCGAATCCGATGCCGTAATCAGATTGCTGATCTATCGTAAGAGCAGCTAGTGAAACAGTAATAAATTCTTTACCAGCAATATCGAATAAGACAGTTTTGAAATGACGTTAAACATGAACGCAGGTCGCACCGGACGTGTTCTTATATCGAGGGGAAGATAGTTATGTTGAGCGGAGTAACTGAACTAGCAGAGGCCTTTAGGAATGGATCCTCGAGCCCGTCTAAGGCAGTTGAACAATGCCTTGCGAAGATAGCTGAGGTCGACTCGTCTATCAAAGCATGGCAATCAGTATTCGCTGAAGAAGCGCTCGCCGCAGCAAAAATAGCCGACCAAGCATTCAAATCCGGAGAAGCACAAGGGCCTTTCGTTGGCATTCCGTTCGCCTTGAAGGACATTGTCGAAGTCGAAGGGAAAATTGCTACTGCGGGATGCGCAGAAAGACAAAACATAGTTTCTGACCGCAGCGCAGATGTCGCCAAGCTTCTACTTCAAGCAGGCGGAATTCTCGTAGGAAAAACCAAAACTGTAGAATTCGCTTTCGGTGGCTGGGGAACAAATCAACACATGGGAACACCGCTAAACCCATGGGATCTTCAGAACCCTAGAACCCCAGGCGGCTCATCCTCGGGATCCGGAGCCGCTGTCTCCTCAGGAATGATTCCGTGCGCTATCGGAACAGATACTGGAGGGTCGGTAAGATTACCCGCAGCTTTTTGCGGAATTGTAGGGCTCAAAACAACCAAAGATTTGATTTCAACCGATGGAATTGTTCCGTTGTCGCACACCCTAGACACTCCTGGCCCATTAGCGCGAAGCGTCAATGACGCTGCGTTAATGTTCCTTGCCTTAACAGGCGCTAGTGGTCCACAAGATTACGAAAATTGGCTAAACAAAAATGGAATATGGTCTGAGGTGACTGCGAGTATTGCCGAATTGCGAATGTGTTCTCTTGGAGAGCGAGAACGTGAAGGAGTCGATGCAGAAGTATTGGAAAGCTATGACGAATCCATTGAAGATCTTCGCCGGCTAGGTGCAAAAATTACGCCCCTTGACCCGCCCAAACCTTTTGAGGAACTTAAGGAAGCTAACGGCATCATCACGACCGCTGAAGGCTATTTCTATCACGGGGATTTAATGGCTAATCCGGATTCACAAGTAGATGAACATGTAAGGCAGCGTTTTCTAGCTGGTGTTAACTTGACTGCAAAAGACTACATTTCGGCAATACAGAAACGCGTCGAAGATCAAAAAGAGTTTTTCACATCGATAGCTAATGCCGATGCATACCTGACACCAACTACACCGATGCTTCCTTTGCCATTAGACGGGCTTAACGAGAATGAAACGCCAGCACGTTTCACCCGGCCAGGCAATTATCTCAACATGTGCGGAATTAGTGTTCCTGGGAAAGTATCAAAAACAAATTTACCCACTGCTTTGCAAATTTTGTGCCGACCTAATGAAGAGGCTCTAACTTTACGAATTGCAGCCGCGTACGAAACTCAACGTGGGGCACTCGCCGACCCGCCAGGCTTCGCCGGAACCTGATGAATCTAAAGTATTAAAAGCTAGTTGTATCGTCTATGAATCGCTGCCACCTGGAAGGGCTTTTGCTATGAGTTGGGAACAAGAAGTTGCAGAATTAGAGCGGAGACTGGGTCTCGTTCAACAAATGGGAGGCGAAGAAAGCGTCAATTTTCATCATGGGCGAGGAAAGCTGACAGTTCGCGAAAGAATTAACGCGCTTCAAGATCCTGGAACTTTTCGCGAGATTGGCGCTCTTGCCGGAACCCCTGTATTTGATGAAAATGGTTTCTTGGAAAGCCTCACACCGGCTAATTACGTCATCGGTACAGCTGAACTCGATGGCCGACGAACTGTTCTTTGTGGAGGGGACTTTACGATTCGTGGCGGCGCTGCAGAGGGCAACATCGGCGGAAAGTACGTAGTGGCAGAGAAACTGGCGCGAGATCACCGTATGCCGCTTATACGGCTTCTAGATGCCACAGGGGGAAGTGTCAAAACATTCGAAAAACTAGGACACACGTATCTGCCAGATGTCGAATCTCCAGATTTGTCAACCGAACTTTTAAGTCAAGTCCCCGTCGTTTCAGCTGTTCTGGGATCAGTCGCAGGACTTCCAGCTATTCAAGCATGTCTGTCTCATCTCAGCATAATGGTGAAGGACACTAGCCAAGTATTTGTTGCCGGACCTGCAGTAGTTAAAGAAGGAATCGGGATTGATATCACCAAAGAGGACCTCGGTGATGAACGAGTCCAAATTCCTAATGGCGTAATAGATAATTTAGCCGAAAATGAACAGGACGCCTTCGAACAAACTCGAAGGTTCCTCTCTTACCTTCCTTCAAATGTTTGGGAAATGGCGCCGCGATCTGAGCCCAAAGATCCGGTAGGTCGAAGGGAAGAGATGTTGATAGAAGCAATACCTCGCATAAAAAGAAGGATCTATTACCCGCACAAGATCCTTGATGCTGTCCTAGACATTGACTCTTTTTTCGAGATAGCGCCGTTGTCAGGAAGGGCTCACATAACCGGCTTGGGTCGATTAGATGGTTATCCCGTTGGGGTAATGATTAACAACCCGCTTTATTACGGCGGAGCAATGGGCCCACTCGAAGCCGAAAAGGCAATGCGATTAGTCCAGCTATGTGACACCTTCCACCTTCCCCTAATTTGGCTATGCGATGAGCCGGGTTTCCATGTCGGGCCCGAAAATGAAGCGCGTGGAATTCTTCGCGGTGGAGCACGAGCCCTGACGGTCTTCTCATCTTCTAAAATGCCGTATATCTCTATCCTTATGAGGCAATGTTATGGCGTCGCCGGCGGCCTTCACGTTCGACACAGCGGCATGTACCAAAGGTATGCGTGGCCATCAGTTCATGCAGGTTCGATGCACATAGAGGGCGGAACAATGGTCGCATATAAGAGAGAAATTCAGAACGCTGAAGATCCGAAAGCGAAACGAGAAGAGATAGAAGCACGACTAGAAGCCATCGCTTCTCCGTTCAGGAACGCACACGCAATGGATATTGAAAATCTGATCGACCCGAGAGACACAAGGCCCTTACTCTGCGAATTCGTGCAACAAGCTCAAACCATTCTTAAGACCCAGCTCGGGCCAACAGCGGGAGCATCTTTTAGGCCCTAGAACTAAGCAGTTACTTCATCGACGATTGAGTCAATCATCGCTGAAACGTCATAAGCTGGTTCCCAACCCCACTCATCTCGAGCAAATTGGTCATCGATTCGCACATTCGCTGCAGCGGAATCTGCCGAATGTGAAAAAGATATTTCGGATCCAGGGATCCTATTTGCCACAGCTTCAGCTAATTCGCCTGCAGTAGGTGTGGGTCGCGGCCCATCAACCAAATAATTGATTGAACGGATTGCCTCAAACGGCGCCTCAGCCAATTCAACAGCAGCCCGAGCAGCGTCTTTGTAGTGCATGATCGCTATTACAGTCTCAGGTGGTACCCAAACCTCAAATGGTTCACCTGCGGCAGAACGTTCAATCATCCAACTCGTGTATTGGGCAAGACTCCAAGTTGTAACCCCAGGCCCAACAATCGACGGGTACCGCAAGCTTCTAAAGTCCAATCCGTATTTCGACCTGTAATAAGCTCCAAGGTTCTCTGCGAAGACCTTAGTAACACCATAAATAGTGTTAGGCCTCTGCAGAGAAAGATCATTTAAAGGCTCTGAACCAACATCACGCCCATAAGTACCAATAGAGCTGGCGAAAATAAATTGCTCAGTGCCGACAGTACGAGCAGCCTCAATAGTTTCTATAAAACCAACAGCGTTTATTTCTAATAATGACTGAGGATCATTTTCTCCCGGCCCAGTCAATATTGCCCCAAAATGGTAGATAGTAGACGGCGCAATCTTTTCGATAAGACCCCCTGTGCTTCCAGGAGTAGCTAAGTCAAACTGATGTAACTGAACCTGATCCGCTACACCTTCAAGGCGCCCTAAATTCCCAGACCTATGACCAACATGGACTTCTTCACCCTTGTCGAGCAAAATTCGAACAATTTCAGCGCCGATGAAGCCGGTACCACCAGTAATAAGTGTTGACATAGCTACAGGATGACATGATCTGGCGGTGAAGCGCTTCGATTAGTAGCTTTAAGGTATGACTTCCATAGATAGTCGAAGAAAACGTGTAGTGAAGAACTGGGGACTGACAGATGAAATCGTCATCGTCCGTTCTGGGTCCCTTGTGCCAATCGATGGTACTGACATGTACTACCCCTATCAGCCCCACCCTAATTTTGCGTATCTCGCTGCCGTTGGAGTTCCTGAGGCTCTGCTAACTTACGATGCCAAACAAAACCATTGGGAAACCTTCGGACCAAGAGCTACAACTGATGAGTTAGTTTGGGAGCAATCAGCGCAGAACCTCGGCATGCCGGTAGCTGAACTACAAGAATGGCTTGCTAGCAGACCTAACCGCAAAATCTGCGAGGCGAACACTGATCCACGTCTGAATCAAGGAATCGGTGAGGCCCGAATATACAAAGACGAAGATGAATTAGAGGATCTGCGCAGCGCAGCGTTAACTAGCCAAGCCGGCTTCGATTGGGTTTTCGCAAATGCATCCGTCGGGATGACTGAACGCGAGATACAAGTTGGTATGGAAGCAGAATTCTTCAAAGCCGGAGCTCCGCGAACGGCATATCCGAGCATCGTTGCAAGCGGACCAAACGGTGCATTCCTGCATTTTTTTTACGGTCAAGATGACACCTTACGCCCCACCAGCAGAAGCATCGAAGCTGGCGATATGTTGCTGATCGATGCAGGTGGCCAAATCGGCGGATACGCCAGCGATGTGACTCGATCCATGGTCGTTGGGGCTGAACCAACAGACATCCAAAACTTTCTTTGGCACCTCATCCAAAGAACTCAAGAAGTTGCAATAGACAGATGTCGCCCCGGAGCTGAATGGAGAGAAATCCATTTGGAGTCAGCGAAGATAATCGGAAGTGGGCTTATAGAACTAGGTCTTATAAAGGGTGACATAGATTCGTTAGTGTCATCTGGTGCGGTCGCATTGTTCTACCCTCATGGTCTCGGTCACCTCATCGGGTTAGCTGTTCATGACTCTGGTGGATATCAGAAAAGCCGCGAACCAAGCTCGCACCCACAACTGCGCTACCTAAGGACCGACAGAGTATTGGAAACAGGCATGATCACAAGCGTTGAGCCGGGTGTCTACTTCATCGAGGCTCTACTAGGAGATCCAAAGAATCAGCACAAATTCGCTGACGAAGTAAACTTCAAATTAGCCGACGACATGAAAAATTTTGGTGGTATCCGCATCGAAGATGACATTCATATCACCGATAAAGGGCCAGAAAACTTAAGCTCGGCGATAGCCAAACCATTAGTAATCAACTGGCGATAAATCATAACTTGAATTCCCTTGAAGGTTAAGAAACGAGCCAAAGTGACACAGGTAAAGCACTCTTACGATGCCGTAATAATTGGGGCAGGAATAATTGGTTGCGGGATCGGGTTCGAGCTGAGCAGACGGGGAGTCAGAACAGCAGTAATCGAAAAAAATGTTGGACCTGGTGAGGGTTCAACGAGTGCCTCCTCAGCTATTATTCGTTTTACCTATTCAACGTATTCAGCGGTAGCTATGGCATACGAAGGTTTAAGATACTGGGAAAACTGGCAGGACTATCTACAAAATAAAAATCGGTTTACTACTCCAAGCTTTCATCAATGCGGCATGTTCGCTGTCAAAAGTAAACAAGTTCACTATCTTAAATCATTGCCGCACTTTGACCAGATAGGCATCCCATATGAGCATTGGGGAATCGACGAAATAAAAAATCGCATACCCAGTTTTGACTCTCGCATATTTGGCCCCCCGAGCCGTCCGAGCGATGATGCATTCTGGGATGAGCCAACCGAAGTGATGGAAGGCGGATTGTTCACCCCCGAAGCCGGTTATATAAGCGACCCAAGGCTCGCTGCTCAGAATCTTCATCAGGTAGCCGAACAGAAAAAATGTTCATTCTACTTCAAAAGCGAAGTCGAACAGATCTTGACAAAAAGCAACAGGGTTCAAGGAGTGAAACTTGCAGATGGCACCAACATCGATGCTCCTATCATTATTAACGCTGCCGGTCCCTACAGCGGAACTATCAATGCAATGGCTCACGTTCTTGAGGACATGTCAATAAAAACGCGACCGCTACGTCAGGAGGTTTCTCTAGTTCCTTCCTCGAAAGACCTTGATTTTGAAAAAATGGGCATGGCGATAGCAGATGACGATGTCGGGATTTACCTACGCCCTGAAACTGGGAATAATATTTTAGTAGGAGGAACTGAACCGGAATGCGATCCATTACGGTGGGTATCCGCAGATCATCAAGGTGAAATTGACCCAGAACAATGGGAAGCGCAAGTTTTGCGATTAAACCGAAGAATCCCAAGTACAGGTGTGCCTCACCAAAAACTTGGAGTAGTAGGCGTTTACGACGTTTCAGACGACTGGAGTCCTATCTACGACGCTACAAGTTTGGATGGCTTCTATGTAGCTATTGGAACCAGCGGAAATCAATTCAAAAATGCGCCAATAGCAGCTCATTGCATGGCGGAACTAGTACTCGCAGTGGAGAGTGGATATGACCACGAGACACAACCGCTTGTTGTGACCGGACCGCACACAAATCTAAAGATAGATATGGGTACTTTTCGTCGCAACCGACCAATTAATCCTGACTCTCCTATGTCTGTGCATGGATAGCCAACAAAACTATTTCCAAGCAAAAACAGGTTGTTCGAGATGGTCAATACGAACATTATTTCCCTCATAGGCCACAGCCCGAAATTGATACAAAAGCGCTCCAGTCGGAGCGTGAATCAAATCGCCTCCAATGGGAAGCTGGACGACTGGGTCTGGGCTCTCAGGAATTTTCACAAAACGAGGAGAATCAGGTCGAGCTAACTCGCGAATAGAAACCCTGTGAATAGATGCCACTTCATCAGGGTTTGCTATTGGTTCGACTCCGTCTTCAATCCAAAATACGAAAGGTGAAATGACATAACCTGAGCGAGTTGAATAATCATCGAGACGCCCAAGGAAATTAGCAGCACTCAACTTAAGACCGACTTCTTCATGGGCCTCGCGCATGGCTGCATCAAGTGAAGTTTCAGAACCGTCGACCCTGCCTCCAGGAAGAGCCCATTGACCCGGGTGGTCCTTAAGCCTCGCCCCTCGCCGAGTCAAGAGCACCGCAGCGCCACCTGCAGTGCCCTCAATGGACCCCGTCAAAGTGTCATCTTCACGAATCCCAGGAATATCGGACATTAATTTCAGCCGTTGTTCTGCACCGAATTTTGCGGCGCTTTCGTCGTAACCATGAACTGAGTTATCACTATCAAGAATTATGAGGCATACCGAAGCACGGATAAGTCCTTCAGTGTCAGACTCTCTGACTTCATGCTGGTCTAAATTTTTCACTATTCGCGCACGAAGGTCTTGGTCAAAAACTACATCGTTAGTCATTTAGGAAGTATCGCGCACTACTGCAAGGTGCGGAGTTGACTATTCTCTATTAATAAGACTCTGAAAGGTGATATTGGCATGCAAGTTAAAAATCTTGACGACGTAAGTTTCGGAGCAGTTGTTTCAAATATCGATTTAGAAAATCTTGATGAAGAACAATTTGATGAGTTGCATCAACTGTGGCTGGACAGAGCACTTCTAATATTTCCTGGAGCGAAACTGACTCTTGAAGCGCAAGATACGTTCGCGAAACGTTTTGGAAAACTAGAATTTCCTAGAGCAGTACCAATATCAAATATTGATAAAGATGGAAAAGTTCATTCGCAGGGAAATGATGACGTGGTGAAATCTCTGAGAGGAAACGAGGGATGGCACCATGATTCGACGTACATGCCGATCCAAGCAAAGGGAGCTGTCTTCAGCGCAGAAATTATTCCTGAGGAAGGCGGATCAACTGGATGGGCCGACATGCGCGCCGCATATGAGCAACTCGATGACCAATTACGAAAAAAAATCAATGGATTGACTGCGTACCACTCCCTGTATTACAGCCAAGCTCGAGCAGGCTATTTACCTTCGAACCAAAACGAAGATGGCACATACGAGATGTATGGTTACCACGACCAAGAAGTTCCTTTACGGCCGTTAGTGAAGGTGCACCCAGAAACCGGCCGTCCGAACCTTGTTATTGGAAGGCATGCGCATGACATAACGGGAATGGACGCTCAAGAGTCAGAATCCCTACTTGACGAGTTAAACGACTGGGCTTGCCAAGAACCACGCACCTACCATCACCAATGGAAGGTAGGAGACGTGGTTATCTGGGATAACCGGCGCCTTATGCACCGAGGAACACCATTTGATATGTCCAAACCGAGAAGAATGTGGCACACCCGAATAGCGGGAGAACCACAAACCGAATTAGCCCTCAACCACTGAAAATCCTATGAGCCTTATTAAAAAAATCCGATCCGATATGACAGATGCCATGAAGGCAAAAAATAAGTTAACTGTCTCTACTCTGAGGTCGGTGATAGCAGCAGTTCAACAAGCAGAAGTAGCGGGTTCTGCATCATCAACTCTCACAGATGAAGAAGTCCTAAAAGTTATTAGCGCTCAAGCTAAGCGTCGCGTCGAAGCAGCAGAAGCATTCGACGCAGGGAATCGACCAGAACAAGCTGAAGCAGAGCGCCTCGAACTCGAAATTTTGACAACTTACTTACCAACCCAGCTTGATGAAAGTGAAGTTAAAATCATAGTTGCAGAAACTTTAGCCGAAGGAAGTTTCTCATCAATGAAAGATATGGGCGCAGCGATGAAAGCTGTAAACGAAAAAATTGATGGACGAGCCGAAGGCCGACTAATTGCCGACCTGGTCAAATCAGAACTCTCATGACAAAACCTAAGCACATCGTCCTCATAGGGTTTCTCCAAGCCCAAAACTGCACCACAATTCCAGCCGCCTGGCGGCATCCAGATGCTCGCCATGACGTGACGAGCGCAAGCTTTTACCAACATGTAGGACAAACTCTAGAACGTGGAAAATTTGACTTAGGCTTTTTCGATGACAGGCTTGCTATGCCAGACCTCTACGGAGGAGATCACCGCCATACTGTTGAAAACGGCATTCGCTGCGTCAAACTTGACCCGGTTACAGTTCTGACAGCTATGGGCATGTCAACTGAACGCCTCGGCTTAGGTGCGACATACTCAACCTCTTACTACGAACCGTTCCATGTAGCTCGAGTTTTCGCCACTTTAGACCATATGAGCGAGGGCAGAGCAGCATGGAATGTTGTCACCTCAGTTAACGACAATGAAGCCAAGAACATGGGTCTATCAGAAGCGCCTGCCCATGACGTTCGCTATGACCGCGCCGATGAGTTCATGGAAGTAGTCCATGGTCATTGGGACAGCTGGGAGATAGACGCTATCGAAGCCAATAGAGAAACAGGTCGATACGCCGACGGTGACAAAGTCCACCGACTGGACCATGAAGGAAAATTTTACAATTCGCGTGGCCCATTCACCGTGCCGCGCACACCCCAAGGGCATCCCGTGGTCATCCAAGCAGGCCAAAGCGGCCGAGGTGTCGATTTCGCCGCTCGATGGGGAGAACTACTATTCATGAGTAACCCATCGTTAGCTGGCGCCAAAGCCAACTATGCGGCGACCAAAAACGCAATCGCAGCTGCGGGACGCGACCCGGAGCAAGTAAAGATAGCGAATCTTACGTTTCCAGTTGTTGGGCGCACCATGGCCGAAGCTGAAGATAAACGGGCGGCATATGACGAGCTGCCAAATCTGATAGACGACTTGTCCTTACTGTCAGAGGGACTTAATTTCGACTTTTCAATTAAAGACTTAGACACACCGCTTAGCGATACAGATGTCCAAGAAATGACAGGAATCCAAGGTATCAGGAATCAAGTCCTAGAAGTCACGGGGAAAGACAACCCAACAGTCAGAGATTTCGTTAATGTGTCCGGCAGAGGCCGGTTAGCTCACCCGGTAGTTGGTGGCCCAGTCGAACTAGCTGACCATTTCGAAGAATGGTTTACCAGCTCAGCCTGCGACGGTTTCGTGATTGCTGGAACGCACATGCCGGGAGCTTTCGAAGACTTCGTGGACTTAGTTGTACCGGAACTCCAAAAACGAGGGCTCTTCAGAAATGAATACCAAGGGACAACGCTGCGAGATCACCTAGGCATAGATTTACCGGAACGCGGAAGTTGGCGTCGTTAGCTAGCAGAGAGATTCTCGGCGAACGAATCAACAATCTGTGACCCGGTAGCCATAAATATTGGATCGAGCGCAGCCAAGGATCTTAATGCGTTACCCAAAGCCTGGATCCTGAAAGGCTGTCCTGTGAGCCAGGGACGTAAAGTCAGCATCAGAAGGCGACCTGTTTGCTGACCATCTGCATGCATCTTCGAACCCGCCGCAACAATCATTCGCTCCCAGCTATCTAAAGAAGCGCGACGAGTCCATAAAGCGAACTCATCGTCTAACTCTAAAAATAATGGCAACGCAGTCAGATCACCATCTACCGTTGACATCTTGTAGGGCTGCTCGTCGTTAGGCCAATCGCACAGATAGCTAAGGCCTGCAGAGGCAGCTAGCTGAGGCGTTCGTGATGACTCAACACCTTCGGGTGATAGCCACCCTCGAGGACGCAGGCCAGTCTGTTGCTCCAAGATGTTCAGCGAAGAACCAATAGTTTCAATTTCTTCATCAGCACTCATTTTTGAGGTAATCAGTTGGCTAGCAGCAATTCCATGTCCAATAAGCTCACAGCCCCTTTGCATGCAATGCTCTATTAGCCAGGGATATTGCAAAGCTGTAGTTGCGTCAACAGCTATCGTGGCGGGAACACCGTGCCGATCTAACATATCTAAGACTCTAAATATGCCTACCCTGTGCCCATATTCGCGATGCGTAAGTTGAACGTAATCAGGAGCAGGAAATTTGATTAGCCCTCCGCTAGGAGAGCGGAGGCTGTAGGAGCCTTCAGGGGGCTCCCATTCGTAATGTTCTAAAATGACAAGAGCTCCGAGCGCTAGAGGAGCGTCTTTTGGCCAACGCAAAATTGGACGTTCAGGAAGCGGCGACCATTCGTAATGTTGGTGATCCATACCTTCTTGCCGGTCAGCAGGCATTTGGTTCCCCTGAAATACGAGCAGCATGCTCAACGAAATTGTCGTAGCTGTGCTCAATGAAATGGTCAGCGATCTCTGACGCTGTTGGCTGCCAAACATCATCATGACCCAAGACGTAATCCAACATTTCGTCTAAGGCATCAATCCGGTGAGGCATCCCCATCAAGTATGGATGAATAGCTAGAGCCATTACGCGACCAGACTGGCCGCCCTCTTCGTAAAGCGTGTCAAATTGATTCTTGACCATCGTTACAAAATCTTGCGGATCGTGATGCTCTAAAAAAACAGGCACATCGTTTAGCTCAATGCTGTAAGGAACCGAAACAAGTTTGCCGTTTTGGACCTTGATAGGAACTGGCTGATCGTCATGTAACCAGTCAGCGTGATAAGTAAGTCCGGCTTCGGCCATAAGGTCCGGAGTTCGTGCAGTATTTGAAACTGCAGGACCAAGCATCCCGCGTAGCTCCTGACCCGTATGTCGTCTAAGAGACGTAATACAATCAACATAAAATTCTTGCTCTTCGCTCTCAGTCAAAGAGGAGAGATATCGGGTGTTGTAAATTCCATGACTCATGATCTCCCATCCGCGATCAGCCATGGCTTTTCCGATTTGTGGATAATGATCAAAAACCGCCAAATTAGTTGAAGCCGTGCATCTGACATTATGGCTATCAAGGACGTCAAGCATCCGCCAGAACCCGACACGGTTGCCGTAATCGCGATGTGCGTACCCTTGAACATCAGGGTGTGGTGAACGCGGCCATGGATTCCGTCGAGGGTCACGGGGAGGTAAATATTCATAATGCTCAACGTTTGGCGCTACCCAAAAAGCCACTCGTGCCCCATCGGGCCACGAAATAGTCGGCCGGTCCACCATTGGAAGATAATCGATCCGGTTTGGGGGCAAAGCCATAACTGAACAGTATCCAATAGAAACACTTTAAGACGAGCGTGCTGGCTAAATGTCTATGGGGGGCTAATGTCGAGATATTCAACTGAGAACGGGGAACCAGATGCTTGACCAATACAGGGTTCTTGACTTAACAGACGAACGAGGACACATCGCGGGTTTTATGTTCGCTCAAATGGGGGCAGAAGTAATAGCGATAGAAGGCCCCGAAGGGTCCCCAGCCAGGAAACTCGCACCATTTGCACACGACGTAGAAAGTGAAGATACGTCTCTCCACCATTGGGCTTATAACCGAGGCAAAAAAAGTGTTGTCCTTGACATAACAACGCCCCAAGGACAGCAGACGCTTAAAGATCTGGCAGCTGGCGCTGACATTCTTATCGAGTCCTCCGGAACCGGTACTTTGAACCAATTAGGACTCGGTTACCAACAGCTATCAGAGATCAATCCATCTTTAATTTATGTTTCTATTACGGCCTTTGGGAGCGAAGGACCCAAAGCAACGTGGGCCTCATCAGATATTTCAATCCAGGCTTCCGCAGGAAACATGGTTTTAACAGGTGAACAAGACCGGGCGCCTTTAAGGGCTGGAGGAACTATTCCTCAAGCGTACGCAAATGCTGCATCGGAGGCAGTTGGTGCGGCTCTTATAGCAATGCATGAACGCCAAACTGTTTCAGGACTTGGTCAACACATTGACATTTCAGCCCAACAAAGCATGAACCAAGCTACCCAGTCATCTTCGTTAGCGACTCCGTTGGGAGCATCGCTAGCAACGAGAATCGCAGGCGGAGTGATGCTAAACGGCATGAAAGTGCAGCTTATGTGGCCATGCAGCGATGGGTACGTATCTGTAAGTTTCCTGTTCGGACCAAGTTTTGGTGTTTTTAGCAAAAAGCTCATGGATTGGATTTTCGAAGAAGGTTTCTGCGATGAATCCACGCGAGACAAAAACTGGTTTGAGTACGCCTTCATGCTTGTCGATGGGCGCGAAACGCCGGAAGAATACGAACGCGTAAAAGACGTTATTGGAACTTTTTTGTTAACTAAAAATAAAGATGAGTTACTCGCGGCCGCTCTGTCTCGCAGGCTTCTCATAACTCCGATAACAACAACCGCAGAAGTCGTGAACAGCGAACAGCTAGATTTTCGTGACTACTGGGAATATGTGGAGCAGGGTGAACATGGGACTATCAAATACCCAGGGCCATTTGCGAAATTCAGTGAGTCCCCGCTAACCAAATTAAGTGCCCCTCCAACGTTGGGTGAGCACACCAAACAAATACTTGAAGGACCTCAAAGAAATCCGACTAACGCCGTTAAAGCAAAAGTAAATTCAACTGCTCGGCCGCTAGAAGGACTAAAAATTCTTGACTTTATGTGGGCGATGGCGGGACCTGCGGCTTCGCGCGTTCTTGCTGATTATGGTGCTCAAATAGTTCGAGTTGAATCATCCAACAAAATTGATGCAGTCAGGACGCTCGCTCCATTTCCAAATGACGTCGCTGATCCAGAGCTTTCAGGAATTTTTCATAACATGAATGCTGGGAAACGCGGTCTAACCCTTGACATGGGAAAACCTGGCGCAATTGATGTTGTATGGGATCTCATCGAGTGGGCCGATGTCATTATGGAGTCATTTTCGCCCAAAGCTATGGTCGCTTGGGGAATCGATTATGCTCAAATCGCTGAGCGATACCCGGAAAAAATTATGACCTCGAGCTGTTTAATGGGGCAAACCGGTCCTCTTTCTCTACTCGCAGGTTTTGGAACAATGGCATCCGCGATCTCAGGATTCTTTTACCCCGTTGGCTGGACCGACCGTCCGCCGTGTGGGCCTTATAGCGCCTACACCGACTACACGTCGCCTAGATGGTTAGTCGCCTCGGTGATGGGCGCTTTAGAGCATAAACGTCGTACCGGAGACGGCCAATATGTGGATCTATCTCAAGCAGAAGCTGCATTGCACCTAATGAGCGCAGCACTCCTCGAGTACTCAATTAACGATCGAATCTGGGAAAGCGCAGGTAACCGTGACTTAGTCTTTGCGCCTAATGGTGTCTACGCCACAGCAGGCGAAGACCGTTGGATAGCTATTAGCTGCACCAATGACTCAGATTGGCTTGCGCTTGTAGAAGAAATGAAAAGACCGGACTTAGCTTCTATTCCTTTAGATGAGCGACATAGACGTCATGATGAAATAGATGAGATCATCAGCCAATGGGTGGCGCTCCTCGAAGGAGAAGAGCTTATGCATCGGCTCCAAGAGTTGGGGATAGCTTCGCATGTAGTCCAAAACTCGCCAGAGCTCTTAGCTGACCCACAGCTAATTCACCGCAATCAGTTCGTTGAAGTCATCCATCCAAGCTACGAACCTTTCTTCGTAGATGGAACGCGTTTCAAACTTTCTCGCACTCCAGCAGAAATAACTAATTCGGGACCAAATTTTGGCGAGCACACTTTTGAGATACTGGCTGACTATCTGGAATACGATGGTGACAAAATCGCAGAACTTGCGATCGCGGAACTTCTCGAATAGCTCTACTCCGGGATTTCATTAGCGACGAATCTTGTATTACAGCGATGAGAGAGAACTAGTTTCGTGCTTCCATAGCCGCCACCTGAAAAGCTTTTGATGACGATAGGAGATCGAGCTTTTACCAGGTGTCAACCATCGGCCGCTTTTTGCCCTTGCGAGGTTCAGGATCAGGGGCAGACTTTAGAGCCATCGATATCCAGGTGCGACTTTCTGCTGGGTCAATCACATCATCTAATTCAAATGATGTCGCAGTGCTTACTGCTTTTCCGCTTTCGTATAGCTTCGCTACCATCATCTCGTAGTAAGCAATTCGCTCCTCGGGGTCTTCGATAGCTTCCATTTCTTTGCGGTAGCCAAGTTTTACGAAGCCTTCTAGCCCCATTCCGCCGAACTCTCCGGTAGGCCATGAGACACAAAAAATAGGTGCCTTGAAACTGCCGCCGGCCATTGCCTGAGCTCCTAGACCGTAGCCTTTTCTTAAAACAATCGTCATAAATGGCACTGTGACGCTAGCGGATGTGACAAACATTCTCGAAGCATGCCGCACTGTCGCAGCGTATTCAGCTTCGGGCCCAACCATGATTCCCGGGGTGTCACATAAAAAAATGAGAGGGATATCATGTGCATCGCAAAGTTGCATGAAACGGCTGCCTTTATCGCCAACGTCAGCGTCGATAGCGCCGCCTAGGTGATGATTATTGTTAGCGATAATACCGACGGCACGTCCTTCTATTCGACCAAATGAGGTGACGCACCCAGGTCCCCAGCCTTTACGAATCTCTAGCACAGAGTCAACATCACACATTTTCTCAATAATGTTGCGCACGTCGTAGGCACGCAGTCGATTCTCGGGAATTGAGTGCCGCAGCTCGCGTTGGTCATGCGATTCCCATTCAGATGTGGTGCCTTGGAAGTAAGAAAGATATTTTTTAGCTACTTCAACAGCTTCCTCCTCATCTTTCACGAGGATATCTATTACCCCATTTGGGTATTGAACGTCAGTTGGGCCAACTTCTTCTGGCCGAAAGACTCCGAGTCCTCCGCCTTCAATCATCGCTGGCCCACCTATCCCGATATTTGAGCCTTCAGTAGCGATGATCACATCGCAACATCCCAGAAGAACAGCATTCCCGGCGAAGCAGCGACCATTGGTGATTCCTACTAGCGGTACTAGTCCGCTGAGTTTCGCAAACAATGTAAAAGCCCAGCAATCGAGTCCAATGCCGATGCCATCTGTGTCGCCGGGCCGCCCGCCTCCGCCTTCGGCAAACAAAACAGTTGGAAGTTTATTAAGTTCTGCAACTTCGAAAAGGCGGTCTTTCTTTCGGTGGTTGTATAAACCTTGGGTTCCAGCAAGAACCATGTAGTCATAGGACATGACCATTGTTTGGTAAACTTTTTCGTCAAAAAGATGGCCATTGACGCTCCCGACTCCGGCCACCATTCCGTCGCCCTGAGTATTGGAAATTAGATCGTCCATGCTTCGTCTTCGTCTTTGAGCAGCGACCATTAAAGCCCCGTACTCAATGAACGTGTCCGGGTCGACTAGCTGAGCAACGTTTTCCCTAGCTGTGCGGTGTCCTCGGTCATGGCGCTTTTTCACCGCTGTAGGCTTTGATTCGTCAAGACCTATCTGGTGACGGTCGAATACTTCTTGCAGGTCGGGGCGAACATAATCAAGGTCTACGGAGGAGTCAATTTCTTGGGCTTGGAGGTCGACATCGGCTTCTTCAATAAATAAAAGCGGGTGTGCTTCATAAACGGTATCGCCTGGTTTAACTCCGACTAGTCGAACTATGCCACTGAGTGTTGACGCAATGACGTGCTCCATTTTCATTGCTTCCATAACTAGAATCGGGCTCCCTTCAGCTACAAGATCACCTTCTTGAACCGAAAGTGAAACAATTGTTCCTTGAAGTGGCGCTTCGACTGCTTGACTACCCGCAGGACCGTGTGCGCTAGCAGCTGACCTTTCTGCTGGCGCCGGAGAAGCTGAGGTAAGTGATGAATTAGTACCACTAAGATCGCCATGTTCAAGCACTGCAAGTGGGTCTCTGCTGACTTGCACTCCTGCTAATGGTGCCGCAGAAGTAGGTAGTTGGTGCTGTTCGTTCTTGCTAGCTGCTTCAGCAAGCGCAGCACCGTTTTGGCTAATGAAATTAGTAGTTAGGTCGTTTTCTTGAACTTCTGTCCGGTCTAGTAACGCTATTAAGTAACCGATATTCGTTTCGACTCCTTCAATATGGAATTCTTCCAATGCTCTACGGGTTCGGCGAATGGCATCTGCGTAAGAGGAGCTTGATGAGTAGCCGATGACTTTAGCTAGAAGAGAATCATAATTTGGGCTCGTCGAGTATCCGGTATATCCATATGTGTCAACTCGAACTCCAGGTCCGCTAGGTGGGTTGAACGTCGTAAGGGTGCCACCGGTAGGACGAGCGGTTCCCTCAGGGGTCATTGTCTCGGTATTGATTCTGCACTGGATCGCGTGACCACGCGGCTCAGGAATTTCGGCTTGTGTCAATCCCAGGTCCGAAAGCGATTCTCCTCCAATAATTCGAATCTGACTCTGGACTAGGTCTACGCCGGTCACGGCTTCAGTTACGGTGTGCTCGACCTGCAGGCGCGCATTGGTTTCAATAAAAGCGACATTGTTAGGGTCGTTTGCGTCGACGAGAAACTCCCATGTTCCGAGGCCTCTATAGCCAGCGTGTTGAGCCATCTTGACGGCGGCACTAGCTAAAAGCGTGCGCGTGCTGTCAGGAAGAGTAGGAGAGGGTGCTATCTCAATAATCTTCTGATTCTGTCGCTGGATAGTGCATTCTCTCTCGCCTAAATGACTGACTTGGTTGCCATCACCAATGATTTGAATCTCAATGTGGCGAGCCGCTTCGATAAGTTTTTCTACATAAACGTCCCCGTTACCAAATGCAGCTTTTGCTTCGCTTTGACAACGCTCATAGGCAGATGCTAAATCATCACCGGCTCGGACTGGACGCATACCCCGGCCTCCGCCACCGGCAATAGCTTTGATCATCACCGACCCGTGTTGATCGGCGAATGCTCGAACATCTTCAAGCGTCGTTGGGCCAGACGTAGCTGGAGCTAGAGGCACGTTGAGTTCAGTCGCTAAGGCTCGAGCGGCAGTTTTGTCTCCGAAAAGAGCTAAATGCTGCGCCGAAGGACCAACAAATTTTAGGCCATTTGCCTCCGCAGCTCCTGCGAAATCAGCATTCTCAGCTAGGAAACCATATCCAGGATGAATTGCATCGCACCCTTCGGACAAGGCGCTTTGGATAATTTGGTTTATATCCAAGTAGGCAGATGCTCCGCTCCCATTTAGAGAAATCGCAGCGTCTGCCATCTGCACATGGAGCGATTGGGCATCGTCTTGGCTATAAACCGCCACGGCGGTGATCCCTAAATCACGTGCAGCCCGGATAATCCGGACAGCTATTTCGCCTCGGTTAGCGATTAGTAACTTCTGAACACTCATGAGATCTCCTTGGCACACACGGCGAACAAAGTTTTAGTGCATAGCGGAACTCAATGCGCTTCTAACTGCGAGGTAATGGGTCTAAAATGACCACAACCTGACGAATATGGCTTAGCTCAAGGCCTCGCTCATCAATAAAAACAGCGTCAGTGGTTGACCAATGTTTCCCTTTTCGTAGTTCAACGCCTCTCCAGCGTCCGGCAACTGTTACTGAGCCGCCGGCCCTATGAGCTGATAAGTGCTGAATCTTGCCGGAAGCATGGATGCCAGCAGGAAACCTGTAGCTATGCCGGATTAGGGGCGTCATCTGCCCGGGCGCCCATGAAGGATGGACAAGAGGGGCGACCGAAGGGTCATCTGACTGCCAGCGAAAGTCATCATCAACAATTCGGGAAGTCATCCATTCGTTGTGTTCTTTCAGCCCAATGGGCACCGACATTGCTGGGTAATCGATATCGGTTGGGATTTGATCTGGGCCAGTGAAAGTGGGTTTGGTCGCAGGAGGAACTGGGTTTCGAGAAGTCGGTAAAACAAAGGCTGGCCTCCAGGGGCCATCGCCGAGACCGATAGTCCCTTCGATAGTGATTCGGTTGTCACTAACGGCGCGTTGGGTGATAATTCCTACGCCAGAATCCGATGGGTCAGGAATGACTTCAGTGTGAAGCTCATCACCAGTAAATACTGGCCTTGGAAATCTGATGTCCGCCCAACCATGTGAAAGCCATGAATCGCCAGCGGCATCGAGAATCGCAGGAACCATCCAGCCGTAGGTATGGATACCTGCGACAATCGGCCCGGCGTAGCCGTAGCCGCCAGCTTTTTCATCATGAATTGGGTTTGCGTTAACTACTTCGGGTGGATCTGGAAGAGCAACCTTTGAACATTCAGACCGAATAATTTCAGACATCTAGCTGTTTCTTAGGGTGCGGTCAAACATTGAAGAAAGTAACTCCCAGTGTCTTTCAGCAGCCGACTTATTAAATAACGGTCTCTGTGGGAAGACGAATCCGTGGTCAACATCCATGACCCACTCAGAAGTGTGTTCCACGCCGGCTGTATCTAACGCATCGACGAGTCGATCAAAGTGCGGTTTGTCCACGTAATGATCTCGTTCGGCAGCCATAACCAATACTTCAGCAGAGATTTCAGAAGCCCGAGAATGCGGTGAGTCTTCTCCGTCGACGGCTAAACGAACCCCATGGATAGTCGCTGCGGCCTTGATCACATTTGGGAACTCTGCGGCGACCCACAAAGCAAAAGGCCCACTCATGCAATACCCGGTTACACCAACCGATGAGGCGTCTGCAGCTTCGACCGTTTCTGCATATGCAATTAGGTCCCCGACATCTTCGGCGACCATTCTATTAGTCAGATTCCCCATAAGTTCATACATGTATTGAGCACTAGCTGGGTCCTCACGATGGACAGTGAAGGAGGGTGTGTCGCGATAATACAAGTTAGGGAGCATCACATAATATCCGTTAGCGCTAATACGCCGAGCCATATCATGAAGCTCTTCTCTCTTACCAGGAGCATCCATCAAAAATAGAACCACAGGGAATGGACCAGATGTCTCAGGGTGGGTAACGAAAGTAGACATTGTTCCGTTAGTAGTAGCGAGCTCTAAATTTTGTTCAATCATTGCGTGGCCTTAAGTTCTTGGCCCATGGACCGGGCTGCGTAGAGTGTGTCGGCGTATTCTTCCATCCGAACTATTTTGTCATCCTCGCAGGTGTAGACCCAACAATACTGATTGTCGTAATCGCTTCCGGTTGCTTTAGCTGTGGCCAATAGTCGTTGTTGCACCACGGCCATTCCGCCATCGACAATGATGTTACGAATCTCAAGGTTAAACGGCTTAGATAAATCAAAGTTGTTTTTAACAGTCCGGCCACCTAACTCAGCTGCAACTTCTTCGCCAAAGACTTGACGGTTCTCATCTGATGGAACAGTAGTAACGCTTTGAGGTAACTGCCACACAACTTCGTCCGCCAAACAGTCCTTGACTGTTTTTGAATCTCCAGTAGTTAAGGCTTCATAATATCGCGCAATTAACGATCGAGTTTGTTCAGTGTTCATGGTGGACAGTTCATCATGTCATGGCTCTAGTCTGTTGAAAAAGTTAAGAAAAGCCTAAAAGTAGTTGTAAAATTTCATTGACTTAATCTCACGTTTTGTTTAGTGCGGCTTCAGCATCTGCAATGTCTGCAGGGTGTTATTGCCAATTTTGTTGATAGCTAGGTACGCAAAGGCCGGCGTTAATAAAATTTTTCAAAATTAAGCCTCGCTGTGTTTGGGCTTAGATTATTTCAGTAATTGAGCCAGTGGCGGCAACTATCTACACAAGAGGCGGACATCTCAACGCAGTAATGCTTGCGTTAACGCAGACCGGAGATAGCTACGTCGGGGTGTGTTAGAAAATAAGTATGCAATCTTTACCTTGGACGCCTCAGTATTTTCTATATGAAGATATTCGACCAGAAGTAGCTCGAATCACTATTAATCGGCCCGAAGTCCGAAATGCTATAAATACCCCAGCGCATAAAGAATGGAGCGATCTTCTTGACTTCGCAGCTAACGATGACAGCATCTCGATAATTGTTATAACAGGAAGCGGTAAGCAAGCTTTTTGTGCTGGTCGCGATCTGAAATATCTGTCAAAAATTCAAAACTCATCTGATGAAGAAAAAGCTGAAGATGCTGAAACCATGTCTCAGGTGACAAAGCTCATAGAACGGTTTGATTACCCGAAACCGTTAATAGGGCAAGTGAATGGTGTTGCATTTGGCGGCGGATTCGAAGTTGCTATGGCATGTGATTTGGTTGTGGCGGCCGACCACGTACTGTTTGGGCTTCCTGAGCCCCGTCGAGGTATATATGCCGGCGGTGGGGGAGTTCATCGACTTCCACGCCAGGTCCCGTTGAAACTAGCTATGGAGTATCTGTTAACCGGGAATTCGCTGACAGCAAAGCGAGCTTTAGACATCGGTTTAGTGAATCGCGTCGTGCCCTTCGAACAGTTAGAAAGTAGCGTTAATGAACTAATCGATGACATTTTGTTAGGGGCGCCATTATCGATCCAGGCTACGAAGCAAGCTTCAGCCAGGGGTCTCGGCCTTCCGTTAGAAGAAGCTTTTTACCGCAGCTACCCAGCAGTAGAGAAAATGATGGCAAGCGAAGATGCCCGAGAAGGGCCGAAAGCTTTCGCAGAAAAACGAACCCCACTCTGGAAAGGCCGATAAAAAACAGGTTTGCGAAACTCGCTGAAGGGTTAGTCCTTGCTAACCCGATAAGACTGGCCCATAACCAAACAAGCTAAGGCACCCAGAACGATTGCCATCCCTACGAATTGCAAAAAAACAAGGCTCTCACCGAGAAATAGCCAAGCGAGAATACCCGAAGTAACGGGAATCACCAAAGTTAAAGTTGACCCCAACCAAGCCGGAATTCTTCCTAAAGACCAGTTCATTAGCATGTGAGAAGCGAACCCAGGACCAATCGCCAAGACCACAAGCCAGGTCCAAGCATTGGCAGAAGGCATAACGAACAGCTGCCCGGAGAATAAGGCGAAAGGTGTGGCAAAAAGAGCGCAGACTAGAGCGCTTGCCCCTGTGTACTGCGACGACTCTATATGTTCCGAGCTTCGTTTCGAAAAAATAAAATAACTTGTCCAAGCTATTACCGTAGCGATTGAAAGAAGGTCACCTTTCGGACTCCATTCTGGAAGACCCGACGAACCAAATAAAACCACTGCCACTCCAACGAGGGCGACCATCGCCAAACCCCAATCACGACGCTTTGGACGTTCTCCGAAAAGCCTGCCAGCGATTAAAAGCATTATTACAGGCTGGCACGAGCCAATTACCGTGGCGTTAGCAACGGTAGTCATTCTCAAAGCGGTGAAAAAAAGCATGATGTCGGCACCGAGCGCAACTCCACCCATCCAAGAAAATTTGAATGAGCTCAACCTAAGCGGCGTTCCACGTACCCACAGAAAAACTATAACGATTATCGCATAAATCCAGATCCTCCAGAAAGTAACTGAAAGAGGGCCTAGCTCATCTATGCCTTTTGCAATGACACCAGACGCAGCCCAGCCGACCATTGCCAGGCCGGCAGCCGGTAATCCACGAGAAATATCTTGAGGAGGAGCGCTCACCCCTTTTTAGATAACTGCACTGAAATGGGTTCCGGGTCAATCGAGTATCGAAAATCGCAATGAGATGCACCATTCATAATGGTTTGTGTTCGTTCAAAGTTGATATCTGAATTGAACCCTTCGACCATCGTTCCATCACGATTGCAAGAGAACAAAGCGCCAAGCTCAGGAATACCTAGTTCCGTGTACATCTCGGCGTAATGGCAGCGAACAACGTTGAACGCAAAAACATTTTCAGTTTGCTCAATTACGTCTATTTCGAGTGCTCCGCCTTTTGTCCAGTTTTCGAGAGAATCAGCAAAGGCTCCAATATCATTTGCCCCAAGAGCTTCAGCTAGCTCAGCTCCTTGTGATTTGGCAACTGAAACAACGACCTCTCGTGCTATTGCTTGGACCTTCTCTTCGCCGAACTCCTCACCGAGCCGATCTATCAAAGGCGCAACGATCCGGGCTTCTATCTCTCGTCGCTTCAGTACGCCAATATCGTTCAGCGTGTCTGGTGGGCTTATTGGCTGTTTGTCGTTCACTACTCCAGGCTGCCATCTAAATAGCGGCTTAGGAAATCAAATATAGAAAACTTTCAAAACGTAATCATTACGTCTGGGTGGTCTTTGAAATGTAAGAGAGCATCGGGTTGGTCAATGGCTTCTAAGTTGTGAACTGGCCTCCCATGCACTGTTTCTCGTACAGCTAACTCCACTAGTTTCCCACTTCGTGTTCTTGGTATCAGCGGCACTTGCGCTATGACCGATGGAACATGTCTAGGCGATGCTCCGATTCGTATCTGCTGCTTAATTCGTTGTCGTAACTCATCGTCAAGAACCAGATCAGGTCGCAGCCGTACGAACAACACAACTCGAGTATCAGCCCCAATATTTTGGCCAATGACGACGCTCTCTAAAACTTCATCGACTACATCAACTTGTCTATAGATCTCCGCAGTTCCGATGCGAATACCGCCGGGATTTAAAGTTGCATCGGAGCGCCCAGAAATAATCATGCCACCTGATTCGGTCCATTCTGCGAAATCGCCATGATGCCAAACGTTCGGAAAACGCTCAAAATATGCGGAACGGTATAACCGATCGTCTGTGTCCTTCCAAAACTCTAAAGGCATAGACGGGAAAGGGTTGGCGCAAACTAGCTCTCCTCGGGTCCCTGCTCCAGCAGCAGTTCCATCGTCGTTAAAAACCTGCATATCCAGGCCTAAAGAAGAACCTTGTATTTCGCCGGAATAAACAGATTGCACAGGGTTACCTGTTACGAAACATCCGCAGATATCAGTTCCGCCAGAAAATGAAGTTAAGTGAACATCTTTTTTGATGTTCTCATAAACATACTCGAAACCTTCAGGAGCGAGAGGTGAGCCACAAGAGGCAACCACTTTCATGTCGGCGAAATTGTGTGTGTCTAGTGGCCTTAGCCCCTCCTTCATAACCGCCTCGATGTACTTGGCGCTTACTCCAAAAAAATGAGGCTGTGTCTCTTGAGCAATATCGAAAAGCCGGTCAGGCGTCGGGTGGAAAGGTGAGCCATCGTAAAGAATTAAAGACACACCGCACGAAAGCCCTGCTATTAACCAGTTCCACATCATCCAACCAGTCGTGGTGAAATAAAACATTCGGTCACCGAATGACAAATCACAATGAAGCAATAGCTCCGACCAATGTTTTAGAAGAATGCCACCTGAGCGGTGAACAATGCACTTAGGTTTTCCAGTGGTACCTGATGAGTAGAGAATATAAATCGGGTGATTGAATGGCAACCGAGTAAATTCTGGTTGTTGCATATTTGACTCATCAACCCAGTCAAGCCAAGGAGTCATTTTCGAACTTAAACCAGCACTCGCTGTTTGAGGATCGTAAGGTGCAACGACTACTTTTTGGATAGACGGGATGCTTTCAGCAACAGCTAAAATTTTTTCCGTAATGTCGTGCCTGACGCCAGCATAAAAATATGCGTCGGTCGCGATCAGGACTTTTGGCTCAATTTGACTGAAACGATCAATAATGCCATTAGCGCCGAAATCAGGGCTAGTCGACGAATAAACAGCACCGATACTCGCTGCTGCTAAGAAAGCAATTATCGCCTCTGGGCCATTAGGTAAAACTGTCGCGACTCGGTCTCCAATTGTCACTCCTTCTGCCAATAATGCTCGTTGAGTTCTGCCAACAGCGAGCCTTAATTCTGAGAACGTAAGCGAACGTTTGACAGCGCTTTCTCCGAAGTAAGTGATTGCTATTTGCTCGTCGTTCCGTTGCAGGTAGTTCTCAGCGAAATTCAATTGTCCCTCTGGGAAAAAAGATGCTGCAGGGCCTAAATCATCTTTTATATCGATGTCCCCTAAGTCTCCGATTCCATTTGCGTGTGCCCATACCTGGCGCCAGAAAGGTCCCGGTTCGGCTACCGACCAGCTGTGCAGATCTGAGTAGTCGAACTCATCCAACGGCAATTTGGCGTTGTTAGCGAACTCCCACATGTTGGTTGAGCAAATTCTGGGTAGATCGGGTGTCCACAATTTTTTGCTCATGTTGCTTCCGCTTTCGCAATTTGTTGTCTCATGAAAATATTAGCCCTTTGAACTTACGGGATCCAGGAGCACTAACCGGTGTAAGGTGCTAACTATGAAGGCTATTTGCGATGACTTGAACGATGAAACGGCTGCTTTGGGAGAGATAACCCGGACGCTCACCGAAGACCAATGGAAGCTCCCCACCCCCGCAGAAGGCTGGGATACACGAGAAACTATAATTCACCTCGGAATGGCAGATTTAGCTGCGAGCATGGCGGTGCTGGAGCCAACAAATTTTTTGGCGCTGCGAGAAAAAATGATACGCGGCGAGTCAGAGCTCCACGAAATTTCCGATGTTGACGTTCATGGACTCTCAGGAGAAAAGCTTTGGGATTGGTTTGCTTATGAACGCAACCGGATGACAGACGCTTTCCGAAGCTTGGAGCCGAAAGCTCGAATTCCATGGTTTGGACCTGATATGGGAGCGTTGTCGTTCGCTACGGCTCGTCTAATGGAAACATGGTCACATGGTCATGATGTTGCAGACACATTTGGTCGTGAGTTTCCCAGAAGCGACAGGCTGAGACACGTCGCTCATATCGGTGTTACTACACGAGGCTGGAGCTATGTTAATCGGGGATTAGAAGCGCCAGACGTTGCTGTGCGAGTGGAACTCAACGCTCCGAGTGGCGAAACTTGGACCTGGGGACCAGAAAACTCAAATGAAATTGTGAGAGCGGATGCGTATGAGTTCTGCCTTGTGGTTACTCAACGCCGACGCGCTTCGGAAGCCACTATGGACATAGAAGGGGAAGCAGCAAAAGAATGGATGGAGCTAGCGCAAGCATTTGCTGGCCCTCCTACTGATGCGAACGAAGGTAGAGTCGCTAAGGTCTGACTAATGCTCATTATCGGACTTACCGGCGGAATCGGTGTTGGAAAAACAACCGTATGTTCACTCCTTGCAAATCGAGGCGCGCACGTCATCGATGTGGATGAACTTGGTCGTCAAATCATTAGGCCTGGGGGCATCGCTGTCGATACTCTTAAAGCCCATTTCGGAGATAGCGTCGGCGACAATCAAGGCGGAATCGACCGTCCTGCTTTGGCTTCAATAGTTTTCGAAGACGAAGAACAGTTAGCAGCTCTCAACGCTATAAGCCACCCATTTATCAATGAGCTTCTAGATGAGAGGGTAGAAGAATCTTCGAAAGATTCAATAATTATTTTTGATATGGCAGTGCTTGTTGAAAGCTCGCTCGGATACGGAAACAGAAACCCGTATGAAATTGTGGTTACGGTTGAAGCACCTATGAAAATCCGTATTGAACGGCTAGAACAAAGAGGCCTATCTGCTCAAGACGCTAATTCCCGTATCGAATCACAAGCATCAGACGAGGACCGTCGAGCCGTGTCGCAGTTCATCATCACTAATGGTGGAGATATAGACGAACTCGAAGTTGCGGTAGATGAGCTATGGGTTGCTCTTCAAAAACTTTACCTGGAGAAGAACAGTTGAAAGTCGACATGCATGGCTAGCGACTATCCGCCGACTCGCCACATACTCCGACATCTCCGTCTATCTCATACCACTGATGAAAACGGAAACATATCTGGCGCTATGCCGATACTTCCGGACATGCTAGACGCTGGTGGTTGGCTTCGGCTTGGAGTCATGGCGACTCTTGTTGACTCAGTTGCAGGTCATCATGGGGTTATGCAAGTGCAGCCTGACTGGGTTGCAACTTTACAACTTGGAACGGTTCTGACTGCCCAACCTTCTGGGGATGAAGTGCGCGCTTACTGCGAACCGATGCGTATAGGCAGAAATAATGTGGTGACTGAAACGCGTATAGAAGATCAGAATGGATTGATAGGACACTCTCTTTGTACCTTTGCGCGTTTACCAGCACGTCCAGGCTTTGAACTACCAAAAATTGCTACCCGAAGTCGAGTCGTAGATTACGCAGAAGAAAACGAAGAGTCACCTCGTCCGAATTTTGATGATTATCTTCAAATGAATATCAACCCACATAAACCTATTATTGAATTGCCTCATCACTCAAGGATTTACAACTCATTTGGCTCCATCCAAGGAGGAGCGGTAGTCGTCCTAGTGGAGAGGATGGCGCGACATATCGCCGAACTAGAAGATGGACGTGACGCCCGTTGTATCACTGCAGATGTTCACTACCTAGCACAAGCTAAGGATGGGCCTTTCAAAGTCGAAGGAGAAGTGCTTCGTAAAGACTCGATGGGAGTCACCAGCCAAGTAACCATCAGAGACCTCGGGAGCGGACGGCTACTAGATGTAGCAACTGCTTCAGCGGTTTACCTTTAAGGGGAATTTGAATGCCTATAAAGGCTATTTTTCATGTAAACGTGAATTGTTCTAATCTAGACATTTCTAGGCCTTTCTATGAAAATCTTGGATTTCAGACCGTTCTAGATTTGCCAACAGGTGGCGACTCAGATCTCGCCGCCGGATTAGCTATGCCGGATTGTTCAGGTAGAGCTGCAATAATGATGTTGGACCCATCGGAAAGCCGACAGGCACGTCTCGACCTAATTGAATGGGCATCCCCATTAGATGACGCGAGCCCCTACGAGCATTTAGCCAGGCTTGGAATTAACCGAATCGCATTGTGGACTATTGGTCTCGATGAGGAGTACCAACGTCTAAAGACATGCGGAGTGGAGTTTCTGTCTGAACCTCTGTTTATGGGTGGTCATACAAAGTTTGTCTGTTTTAAAGACCCTGACGGAGTGATTATCGAACTAATCGAATTTCACAAAAACCCAACTGAACTCAACTGATAGGACGAACACAATGGATCTTGGATTAAAAGGCAAGGTTGTTCTCATCTCCGGCGGTTACCGAGGTACTGGTGCCGGTACAGCTCAGGTACTCGCTGCGGAAGGCGCAAAAGTCGCAGTCCATGGTTTCCATATAGCTCAAGCAGACGAAGTAGTGGCAAAGATTACAGCTGTCAATCTTGATGCGGCTTCTGTTGACGGTGATCTAAGTACCAATGCAGGAGTGAAAAGAATCGTCGACCAAACCACAGAAGCCTTCGGACCAATAGATATTTTGGTGAATAACTACGGCGCTCCCAGCCAGACTAATTGGGACACCTCGCCTGAGACGTGGCTAGAAGGTTGGGACAAGAATGTGCTGAGTGGTGTAAGGCTGACGCAGGCCGTGATTCCCGGTATGCGCGAGAAAAAATGGGGTCGGATTGTTTTCGTTGGAACCATCGGGACTGAGAAGCCGAGTAACAAAAATCCTGACTATTACAGCGCTAAGGGAGCTTTACCAACCTTGGTTAGAAGCCTTGCCAAAGAACTCCAAGGAAGCGGAGTTACTGCGAATTTGGTTAGCCCAGGCATGATAGCAACAGATGAAGTGAGAGAAATGGTGCTTCGTCGAGCTGCTCGCGAAGGAATCGACACATGGCATGAAGCTGAAAAATGGGCAGTTGCAAATATGATGCCAAACCTGACAAGGCGCATACCAACTCCGGAGGACATAGGCAGATTTATTGCATTCGCGGCTAGCGAAGCAGCATGGCACCTAACTGGAGCAGATTTAAAAGTCGATGGTGGCGCGGTAGACGCCTAAAAAGAGCAAAAACTCAAAGTCCCACGTCGCAGATACCATCTCACACCTATGGACACTCAGATTACGCGAATGCTTGCCTTTGATCTTGATGGCACTCTTCTCAAATCAAATGGTTCACTATCACCAAGAGTCGAGACGGCCATCCATGAAGCTCACAATCAAGGGCTCGTTATTGTACTCGCAACTGGCCGCCCATGGGCCATGACGAAACCAGTGGCAGATTTACTCGGTTGTGTCGACTACGGCGTTTGTCTCAACGGGGCAGTCGTTATGGATGCAAACAACGAAAAAATTATTGATATAAGGTCGATGAGCAAAGAACAAGCAGTAGATGCCGCTGTTATTGCTAGAAATCTGCTGGGCAACGTGGCCTTAGCGGCTGATATGGCTGATGGGTCACACATTTGGGAACACTCTTTTGTCTCTGATTTCCCGCCCGGTCTAGTAATCAAAGCTAAAAAAGTCGATGATGCTCTCACTGCCATAGATGGGCCTGTGTTGACGTGGCTAGTCGATACACCTAACCACCCTGGCCTGTCAGCGGTGGACATTCTCCAAGGGCGACTACCTGAGGGCACTGAGGTCCGCCCATCAGGGCTAGGAACGCCAGAGATTGTTCTAGTGGGCGTCTCGAAAGCTTCTGGACTAGCACTTATTTCAGACGCTCACTCAATAGATAGTACTGAGGTAATGGCTTTCGGGGATGGTCTCAACGATTTAGAAATGCTGAAATGGGCTGGTCGGTCTATAGCCATGGCTAACGGTCATCAGCTAGCTCTCGATTTAGCAACAGAGATAGCGCCCCCAAATGATGCTGACGGAGTAGCCGAGGTCCTTGAATCTCTGCTAGCGGAAAAAAAACTTGGGAACTAAATTATTTAGGAAGCTCGCAGAAACATTGCAGTTCTCGGAGCAAAATAAATTCGCCAAGCCTGCAGCAAGCCACCGTTAGGTCCTGTCTCTAAATGTAGATCTTGACCCTCTTCCAATGAGACAGAAATTGTTGGACTAGCTATCCACATCAACCTGATCTGAACGGAATGTTCACCCGGAGTGACCTCGAACGAGACCTGTTTATCGTTTTTCACGACTCCAACAGATTTTCCGTCGACGCGCACCGAGTAGCCCCTAATCGTGTCTCGGTAGTGATGTATCCGGTTAATAGTGAGTAAGGAACGTTCAGACATTTAATCTCCAGGATGCGATAGATACGAAGATACCTCCAATATCACAATTACTCGAATCTGTTGCTTCTCGGAAAGGTCTTCGCCTTAAGAGTTTTGGCTATGGGTGATCGCACGATAGCTTGTCGTACAACCCTTATATGGAGAGTGTTGTGACTGACCAATTGCGTGCAGAGCTTCTCACCTGGATCGATGAAAATTGGGATCCTGAAATTTCAGTCAAAGAGTGGTGGCGACGCCTCTCAAATGCAGGACTGTCTAACCCGACACTGGGGGAGCCTTTTGGTCGAGGTTGGGATAGGACCAACACGCGACTTTTAGCCTCAGCTATAAGAGAACGAGGGGCAGTAGGTTCACCCGCTGGCTTAGGAATGATGCTGGCAGCCCCAACGATATTGTCCTTTGGAACCGAAGAACAAATTAACCGCTATGTGCCCAGAATCCTTGATGGAACAGACTCATGGTGTCAACTCTTTTCCGAACCTGGAGCGGGTAGCGACCTAGCAGGGTTACAAACCAAAGCCGTACGTGATGGTGATGAGTGGGTTATAACAGGCCAAAAAGTCTGGACCTCTGAAGGGCAGCACGCTGACTGGGGCATGCTCATAGCCAGAACGGACTTGGATGCTCCCAAACACAGAGGCATCAGCTGGTTTGCTTTCCCAATGGCTCAAAGCGGTGTAGAAGTTAGACCGTTGAGAGAGATGACAGGACGAGCTCTTTTCAATGAAGTATTTATGGATGAAGCTCGAGTCCCTCACGCCAACTTAATAGGCGATCTCAATGATGGTTGGCGAGTTGGAAACGCAACCCTAATGATAGAAAGAGCTGGAATTGGCGGAGGGCATGGAATTGCTTACGCTGCCGCTCACCCAGGAAGTATCGCTCAGCATTTAGACCGACCAGTCGGGTCCTTTGTTGGGAAAAGGCTTGCGCTAGCAGCCGGCGGGGTCGGTCCGGGGACGTTGCACCAACTGACTGATCTAGCAAGAGAACGAAAAAAAATAGACGAGCCGGTTATACGTCAAGAACTAGCAGGACTCCACTCGGATCTTGAGATCATGCGTCTTAATTCGATGCGCGGTCGAGAAAAAAATCAGCAAACTGGAGCCGAAGGTAATTTAGCAAAACTCAATATGACGTCAGCATTACGAAGGACCCGAGAATTAGCTGGCACCATTCTGGGAGCCGACATGACACTGTGGGGCAAAGACGCAGCTTCGGGAGGAGTGCTTCAAGAAATGACTGTATTTTCTCCAGCCCCATCCATATATGGCGGAACTGACGAGGTGCAACGAAATATCATTGGTGAGAGAGTGCTTGGGCTCCCTAAAGAACCGGGAATCGACAAAACTACTCCTTTCAACGAGCTGTTGCAGAATAGAACCAATTGGTGAATTCGAAACAAAACACACGGTGAAGTGAGAAGATATACGTGTGAACAAGCCTTCTAAAGTTTCGTTATCATTCGACGTTGACACCATCTCTATCTGGATGGGATCACCAGATGCAACGGCTTTTAGTCGCGGTGAGTTTGGAGTTGTGGGAACAAAACGAGTTCTTAGGCTGCTGAAGCAACATAATATTTTGGGAACGTTCTTCGTCCCTGGTTTAACAGCGAAGACTTACCCTCGACTTGTTGAAGAAATAGCTCAAGAAGGGCATGAAATAGCTCACCACGGTAATCATCATGAGAGTCCAGCTCGCTTGAGCCGTGAGCAGGAGCGGCAAGTATTGGAAGATGGAACGAAGATCCTAGAGGAGATTACGGGGAAACGGCCAACGGGATGGCGATCACCCGGTTGGTACGTAAGTGAAAATTCTCTCGAATTGCTTGTCGAGGCAGGATTTTCATACGACTCATCTCTTATGAGTCATGACGTTCAGATCTCCCGTTGCAGAGCAGGCGATCGGTGGACAAAGGGTGAAGGCGTTACCTTCGGCACTGAAGTGGATCTCATAGAAGTCCCCATCGCTTGGCACCTAGATGATTTTCCGTGGTTTGAGTATATTCCGCCCAAAGGTGGCAATCTGACGAACCCCTCAGCGGTTCTCGAAACATGGTTAGGTGATCTAAACTATGCCCGGAAATATGAGCCCGGAGGAACTCTTACTTATACGATGCATCCGCAGGTAATCGGGAGAGGACACCGCATGTTGATGCTTGAGCAATTAATTGAAGAAATCGAAACGATGGAAGATGTCCAGTTCACAACTATTGAAGCAGCTGCTTCGCAATGGAGAAAAGAAAATCCTTTCCAAAAGTGAGCAGGAGCCAATCGTCTATTTTCTCGCAATGATGAATAAGCCTCTAGCGATGATAACCGGATCTGTGGCTTCGAAATCGTCAATCGGCCCCAAACTGACCGTCAGTTCTACACTCAACTTGCGTCCTACCCGCGCCGACTCCCACGCATGAAACCAAACAGTTTCGCCAACCGGCACGCCGCCTAAATAATCAACTTCTAGTTTTGCTGTATACGCAGCCTCACCGAGGACAATCATTAGGTAACCCATTACATCATCGACTACCGCAGAAATAGCTCCTCCATGCACACGCCCAGGTGCACTCTCGAAAGAGGACCCAAAGTTTGCAGATGCCACAACAGATTTATCTCGCCGTTTTAACTCGATCTCCATGCCCATGGGGTTAGCTGGCCCGCTGAAAGTCCGATCTGAAAACGCGATTACCTCTTGTCCATCAAGGGGGATTGGATCGGTATATCGTTTCTCGAAATAGTCTGTAGGTCTTTTGACCGGATCAGAAGACCGCAGAGTTTGCGTAGCTTCTTCAGCCCAGCGAGTTATTGAAGCTAAAGTTTCCTCGTCTGTTCTATGACCTACAAAAGCATTACCGAGCGCTCGAAGCGCAGTCGCAGCTTTCCGACGGGACTCGAATTGCGGATCGACGTACACAAAATGTACTTGTTGGGGATCATGTTCAGTCAAAGGACTTATCCTCTAAACGTCCCGACTCGCCGTAAGGATACCTGATGAGGCCACCGCCGGGATTACTGGGATCAAACGTCCAATACTGACGTATTTCAGAGATTAAGCCATTCTTAAATTCGTAATGCTCGCTGCCATGGATCACAAAAGTAGCCCCTTGAGAATCGCCGGTCATTGCCCACTCAATAGCCGCTGTCTCACCATCCTCAACCACCCGATGAACAAACCATTTAGCATTTTGCCATTTGCTCCGGATCTTGAGCCAGAAAACTCCTATTTCGGGCTTCCCCATGACCGGAGGATGGTTGGTATCGAAAATAGTCGCGTCTTCTGAGAAGTGAGCGGAAATATCAGTGTCTTCGCCTTCGCTGCAAGCATCAAAGTATGACCGAATTATTTTTTCGTAAGGTCCCATGTGTCAAAGTTTCTCAGGTTGACCGCATGGCTGCATAGGCATGCGTATTAAAAGTCTGGATATATGACCCGCCATATGAGTTAATCACATCGGTAATTCCGTCAAGGAGCCAAGAGCGGTGCTCTGAGGGCAGTAATCGGTGAGTGGACTGGGTAAGTAAATTTTCGACGTGGGACTTTGAGGTCACCTCTAAGTCCCAACTAAAATTGAACTGCTCCACCGAACCGAAACACTTACTTTCATCGAATTCGTCTGCAGGTGACGCTGCTGTAATAGCAGATTTGCTACCTGGCAGGCGGGCACCATCAAATGCCTGTTTCATATCTGAAGGAAGAAGGTCATAGACCTTATCGATGTCCCTATGGATCTCATCAGAATACCCTTCTGGCTGATTCCAAAAAACGCAAAGCCATCCCTGGTTTCTAAGTGTTGCATGAGCTGAGCGAAACCTACTTAGTGGATCAGCCCAGTGCCATGCTTGGCCGGAAATAACTAGATCTGCTGGCGTAGTCAGCCCAAGCCAATTCTGAAACTCAACAGTCTCTACGGTAAAACGATTGGACTCATGCAGTTTCGCTGAGGCGATAGCCGCCATTCTAGGATCAGGTTCTATTCCGACGACCGTATGCCCATTTCTCACGAACCACTCTGAACTTTTTCCGGTACCACAACCCACGTCTACAACAAGTGCAGAATTGCCAATATCGGAAACGGCACTTATCCAGTCGAACAATTGCGCCGGATATGAGGGCCTCGATCTTTCGTACAGATCTGCGACCTCCCCAAAAACAGTCGACTGATTTCGTGCCGGGTCAAGTGCCTGCTCGCTGCTTATGTCGCGGCCCACGATAGCCACCGTCCTTCGCGATGCTCCAGTCGCAATTTCAATCCGAAACACTCGGATAACGCCTCTGCAGTGAGAATATCTTCTAGTGGACCGGTTGATAAAGGACGTCCATCGCGTAACAGCAACCCATGAGTAAACGAAGGAGGAATCTCATCAGTGTGGTGAGTGACAAGCACAGTCGCCGGAGTTGATGGCATCGACGCGAGACTCGAAAGGCTTGTGACGAGTTGTTCTCTTCCAGAAAGATCTAAACCTGCAGTGGGTTCATCGAGGATGAGTAGACCAGGGTCACCCATTAAAGTACGAGCTAGCTGAACCCGTTGTTGTTCACCTGAAGACATGGTTTCAAAATTTCTAGTAGCCAAGCTCTCTGCTCCAACTTGAGCTAAACAACTTCTAGCAGCGTCAAGATCGGCCTCGCTATAGTTATGCCACCATGTTTCCAGGGCAGCATGCCTGGCCGTCACGACAATTTCTAACCCAGTGATGTCTGCTCTGAATTGATCTCGCAAAGACGAACTAGCTAGTCCTATTCGCTTGCGTAACTCTCTGACATCGGTTTGCCCCCAACGTTCACCCAATATTTGAACTGATCCAGTAGTTGGGTAACGGTACAGCGACAAAATTTTGACCAAACTAGTTTTCCCACTGCCGTTTGGTCCAAGGACTATCCACCTTTCATCTGAACGGATTTCCAGATCTATGGGACCAAGCACGGTTCGATCCTCGTACTTAACTGAAACGCCTTCTAAGACGACGGAGGCAGAAGATGTATTCGACACTCCTTCAGCTTGCCAGAAGCCAGGGTGTTGGCAAGTGCTTAGCCCATTGAAATAAAATATTAGAGCTTATACATTGAAAACTTAGGCTCTAAGAAGCAGCCCACGACTCAGGGCAAAGATTTTTACCATGTAGTGAGAGAACCCCTGGCTACATGGTAAAAGTTTTCCAAAATTCACCAAATACCGAAATCATAATCAGCCACCTGCCTTAAATTGAATCAATTTAAAACTGTGGCGATCAGGACAGTTGTTCGTCTGGGCTTCGAAGTTTAGAAGGTGTGTCGATGGTGAAATACGGGCTCGGCGATCGAAGCCCAAAAAATAACTACCAAGTTAAGCACGTATGCAGTAGCGAAAAGCGGCAAAGGAGCTTCAGTATGACAGAATGTCCCCGTACGACGAAGAGAGTTGCAAAAACATGAAATTTGAGTTTGTTACTGGTGCGCCGATTTCCGAAGAACAAGCGCTCAGAGAAGCCGCAGAGATGGGACTGCACGCTATTGCGTACGACCATCACCAGACTGAAGACTCAGAAGTTCACTTTCATGAGTTCAATGTAAATATTTGGTTGATCTCAGGTGAAGCAGTATTTGCTACTCCTGATGGTGAAAAATATGAGGCGAAATCTGGTTGTCGTCTTAGCGCCCCCGCAGGTTGGATGCATCAAGAACTCGTCAGCCCAACTCACCGACTTGTACTCGGAACTAACATTCCGGCATCAGAGTGGACTCAACCAATTGACAAAACTGCGCCAGCTGTATTGGCGGATAATTAAAATCTGCAGTTAACTAATCTGCTGTATCGAAATTATTCCCGGTGTGAGAAGACCAAGTTCGGTACATGTCGGCGTACCTGCCGTCTAGTTCTATCAACTGGAGATGGGTACCAAGCTCAACAACATGACCCTCATGGATTACTGCAATGCGATCCGCCTTCATTGCGGTCGCTAAGCGATGGGCAATCAAGATTGCTGTGCGTCCCTCAAGTAAACCGTCCAAACCTGTTTCAATATGAGATTCGGATTTGAGGTCAAGACTCGATGTCGCCTCATCCAGAACTATTACACGAGGGCGGGTTATAAATGCTCTTGCCAGAGCGATGAGCTGGCGTTCTCCGGCT
>Ga0308016_10000076_pt1 | contig 47774 bp, 45 predicted proteins | sample Neamet233_FD_203129 | JGI IMG/M metagenome (GOLD analysis project Ga0308016, IMG submission 203129) | Marine microbial communities from water near the shore, Antarctic Ocean - #233 | ecosystem: Environmental > Aquatic > Marine > Unclassified | place: Southern Ocean | collected 2014-07-28
AAAAGTCTAATTCGGCTTTAAAAAATGGTGGCCACACCTAGAATTGAACTAGGGACACAGGGATTTTCAGTCCCTTGCTCTACCAACTGAGCTATATGGCCAAATCGCGTAATTATACACAATGGAAATCAAAAGTGAGTTTGAATTTAGGCTCTTAAAGCCTGTCAATCAGCCATATCATCTAAAAAACGTTCAGCATCTAGTGCTGCCATACAGCCTGAGCCTGCAGAAGTAATAGCTTGACGATAAACATGGTCTGCCACATCTCCTGCTGCAAAAACACCCTCAACACTCGTTTGAGTTGCATTACCTTGAAGACCTGCTTGAACCTTAATATAACCATTATTGATTTCTAGCTGCCCTTCAAAAACGCCTGTATTTGGGCTATGCCCAATAGCAATAAAGACACCATGGACATCAATTTCTTTAGTCTCTCCATCGTTACCCTTTAATCGAAGTCCGTTGACACCCATATCATCACCTAAAACTTCGTCTAGGTTATGATCCCACTCAATAGAAACGTTACCATTTTTAGATTTTTCAATTAACTTATCAGAAAGAATTTTCTCAGACCTAAACTTATCACGTCGATGCACAACAGTAACATGGTCAGCAATATTTGAAAGGTAGAGCGCTTCTTCAACAGCAGTATTGCCGCCTCCAATAACCGCAACTTTTTGGCCTCTATAGAAAAAACCATCACAGGTTGCGCATGCTGAAACCCCTTTACCTTTATATGCTTCTTCTGAGTCAAGCCCTAAATATTTAGCTGTAGCACCTGTTGAGATAATGACTGCGTCAGCGGTATACGTAGTATCTCCACCTTGCAAAGTAAAAGGGCGCTTAGAAAAATCAACACTAGTAATATGATCGTTAATTATTTCTGTATTGAAAAGAAGAGCATGCTCTTTCATGCGCTCCATCAAATCTGGACCCTGAAGACCATCATGATCACCTACCCAATTATCCACATCCGTTGTAGTCATTAGCTGACCACCCTGTTCGCTTCCACTTACCATCACTGGATTCAGGTTTGCTCTAGCCGCATATACTGCTGCAGAGTAGCCTGCAGGGCCTGAACCGACAATCAAAACTCGACAATGTTTAATATCACTCATTATGAAATACTTTATACTAATTAACCAAATGAGTATTATAAGCTATCTTGAAAAAAAATAATAAACGCACAACTCTAAATACCCCCATAAATAATCCGCGCTCAAAGATTGCGAGTGAGTCGATTTTTATATTACTCTTGACACTCGGTGTCGTTTTCCTCATTGCACTTGTGACATATGCACCAGAGGAAGATCCATGGACTGGTGGAGCGCAACTAATTAAGCCAGTTATAAATAGCGCAGGAATGTTTGGCGCTTATCTGAGTGATATAAGTATTGGAGTTCTTGGTTATGTCTCTTACATAATTCCTATAGCTCTAATATGGCTTGGATATAACTTTCATAGAGATGCAAATAAAGAGCGCAGCAGTCAGATTACCTTCTTACTTCGGTTGATTGCTTTTCTCATCATGCTTTTCTTTACAGCGGCACTTGCACATCAATTCGCACCAGAGATAAAAGTTATTGAAGGCCTTAAAGCTACATTTTTAGCAGGCGGATGGATTGGAATGTCAATGCATGATTTGGTCTTTTATGAAATTTTTGGAAGCTCATCTACAATAATATATATCGGCATTATTTTTGTTAGTTTTAGTATCGCCTCTAGCGCGTCATGGAGAAACATAAGCACATCCCTTTTTAGAAAAGCCTTTAATCGGGAAAAAAGCACTGCTGTAAATTCAAGTAGTTTAAAAACTAGGCCTGAAATTATCAGCTCTAATTCTGCTACTGAGAAAACTCAAAAAGTGGAAAAAACTGATAAGCCTAAAAAAGTGGAAAAAACTGCGAAAACTGAGAAAGCTGAAAAAACTGAGAAGCCTAAAAAAGAACAGGGAAGTAATCTATACAAATCAGGAATGTCAGGCGGACTTCCAAGTCTTTCGCTTTTAGATGACGTGAGTAATTCTGGCTTAGGATACACAGATGAGTTCCTTGTTGAAATGGGCCAACAAGTTGAAATTAAATTAAAAGATTTTGGCTTTGACGTAACAATAACTGCCGTAACTCCAGGGCCAGTAGTGACTCAATTTGAGATTTCGCTTGCTCCAGGAATTAAAGTTAGCCAGATCATGAACCTTAACAAAGACCTAGCTAGGGCATTGCTTGTTGAAAGTGTTCGCATAGTTGATGTGATTCCAGGAAAGCCAGTTATTGGTCTTGAAATTCCAAATAATAACAGGGAGATGATTGGACTTAAAGAAATCCTCTCAAGCGAAGTATTCACAAAAGCTAAGTCGACTCTTTCTATGGGGCTTGGTAAAGACATCAATGGATTACCAATTGTTGTGGATCTTGCAAAAATGCCGCATCTTTTAGTTGCGGGCGCTACGGGAATGGGTAAATCCGTTGGTCTTAATGCAATTATTCTCAGCATCTTATATAAAGCTTCACCAGAGCAAGTTAGATTCATAATGATTGATCCAAAAATTGTTGAGCTTGCATCCTATGCAGATATTCCACACCTCCTTACTCCAGTTGTTACTAATATGAATGAGGCTGCAAGTGCACTTTGGTGGTGTGTCAATGAGATGGAGAGGCGCTACAGCCTTTTAGCTAAGTTTAGTGTTAGAAATATCGAATCATTTAATGAAAAGCAGCGCCGAGCTAAAGAGTCTGGAAAGCCTTTATTAGACCCTTCATTTAATCCAGATAACGCAAAAGAAGGTGAGCAACATCCAGAACTAGAAGCGCTTCCACTTATCGTTATAGTGATAGACGAATATGCGGATATGCTTGGCGCTCTTGCACAGGAAGATCGTGCTAAGTCTAAGCGAGTTGAGGGTCTTATTGTTCGAATTGCTCAAAAAGCTCGAGCAGCTGGAATACATCTTATTGTTGCAACGCAGCGCCCTAGTGTTGACGTTATCACCGGCCTAATTAAATCCAATATACCAACAAGAATGTCTTTTAAAGTTTCATCAAAAACTGACTCAAGAACTATCTTGGATCAGTCAGGTGCTGAACAGCTTCTTGGAATGGGTGATATGCTTTATATGGCGCCAGGCATGACTCACCTTACTAGGGTTCATGGAGCATTTGTTGAGGACAGCGAAATTCTGCGAGTCGTTAAGCATCTTAAGAAAAACTCAAGCCCTAACTACTTAGAGGGAGTTCTTAAAGCACAAACTGAGGTTGTCACCAACAAAGACTCTGGACAATCCTCTGGTGAATTAGATCCGCTTTTTGATGAAGCAGTGCAAATTGTCACCTCAACAAGAAGAGCGTCAATCTCCAGTCTGCAAAGAAGAATGCGAATTGGCTATAACCGCGCTGCCAGAATTATCGAAGATATGGAGGCCAGCGGAATCGTTAGCTCTATGAATAGTGCAGGTAATAGAGATGTTTTAGCACCAGAGCCTATTGATCCAGATGAAACTTAGCCACTAGGGCATAGACTAGGATTCCAAAATTCATCTTCGATTTTACCCATAGAAAAAATTAATCCCACAATATCAGTAAACGAGAACTTCTCGATATCGCCAACAGCAATAATATATTGACCTGTATTAGAGTTATTAAATACTCTTATGTAGTAGGTTCCAGCTTTAAAAACTCGATCTGAAAGAAAGCTTTTTCCAACTTCTGGACCATTCCAATACCACTGTTTTCCATACTCTTCATACCATGGTGTCCACTCAAAGTTTTCGCCATCAGCCATATATAACGGATGGAAATCGGAGTCTAGAACTTCAAAAGAAAACGTTTCTTCTAGCGTGCACTCTCCAATCTTTGCAGCAAGAATACCTGCATAAAAGTTAAAATCAGTTTCAGACTCAATTCGATAAAAATGAGGCTCTCCACTGAGAGTTGAATATATAGCTTTTGAGATTTCAGGCTCTTCAATCTCGTAGGGTGCGTCGGCTGGATAGCTTGAATTTTCATTCATTACTGGCTTGTGTGCGCTTGCATACGTAGAGACTAATAGGAGTGTTATAAAGGTCAGAATTTTTTTCATAATTTTTCTAGTTTTTTTGTCAAACTAGATAATAGACTTAAAGACCCCTTATTACACGTAATTTATTTATGGTTTTTTTTGAAATATAGTTTTTTTTGATTAGCTTTTAGATGAATTAATTTATAAGATTACTGCCAACCATTAACCAAAATTAACCTTGACCTGACATTTTTGATACTATATAGTGTTCTTAACCAGCGAAAATTATAGTAGCTGGTTTTTTATTAAAAATTTATTGCGCCTTATCTTAGGCGTTTATTAAGGAGAAAAAAATGAAAAAAACTTTAAAAATTGTTTTGTCATTCATGCTCATTGGTATTTTTTCATCAGCTTTTGCTAATTCGATAAAATGGTCGATGCCTGGTGATTCTTTAACACTTGATCCGCATGCACAAAACGAAGGACCAACACATATGGTTTCTCGTCAAATATATGAGGGCTTGGTAACTCCAGGTATTAATATGGAAATACTTCCTCAGCTTGCAGAGTCATGGGTTGCAACAGCAGATGATACTTGGATATTTAACATTCGTAGGGGTGTTACGTTTCATGATGGATCGTCTTTAACAGCAAGTGATGTTGCTTTTAGTATCAACAGAGCAAGAACTGCTCCATCTGATATGGTTGATTTAATTAAAAGTATTACATCAGCAACAGCTCTTAATGATCATACTGTTGAAATAAAAACTGATGGACCAAATCCAATTCTGTTAAACGAATTAACTCAGATATTTGTAATGTCTGAAGGTTGGGCAAAAGCAAACAATTGTGAAGCTTCATATAATTGGGATGCAGGTGAGACATCGTATTGCGCATCTAATGCCAATGGAACTGGACCATTTGAAATTACTTTCAGAGAGCAGGACGTAAGAACTGTTTTTGAAAAAAATAACAACTGGTGGGGAAATCATTACGCACACAACATAGATAAAATTGAATTACTCCCAATTAAGAATGATGCAACAAGAGTTGCGGCACTTCTTTCTGGAGAAATCGATTACACTAATGTTGTACCTGTTCAAGATATTAAAAGAATCAACTCTTCTTCAGGTCATAGTGTGAAAATGACTCCTCAAAATAGAACTATTTTCTTTGGTATGGATCAAGGTTCAGCTGAATTGAATTCATCTAATATTAAAGGAAAAAATCCTTTTGCAGATAAAAGAGTTCGTCTAGCAATGTACCATGCTTTAGATATGGATGCTATTCAGGATAAGGTAATGAGAGGGCAAAGTGTGCCTGCAGGTATTATTACTGCTCCTGGTGTTAATGGACACACAGCAGCTCGTGACCAAAGAATGGCTTACGATCCTGAGACATCAAAAAAACTTTTAGCTGAAGCTGGATATCCTGATGGATTTGAGGTCACATTAGATTGCCCTAATGATCGTTATATCAACGATGAAGCAATTTGTGTAGCAGCTATTGGTATGTTTGCAAAAATTGGTGTTACAGTAAATCTTGATGCAAAAACTAAGAGTCAGCATTTCTCTGAAGTAAAAGAAGGTGATGCTAATGGTATGACTAGTGACATGTACATGTTAGGTTGGGGTGTTCCAACTTTTGACAGTCACTATGTATATTCATACTTGTTTGAAAGCTCTGGTAGCTGGAATAAAGTAAATTTCAGTAATGCTAGAGTCGACGAATTAGTTGCGGCAATGGGTGTTGAAACAGACCTGGATAAAAGAAATGCTATGATTGCTGAAGCTTGGGATATTACTCAAGACGACGTAACATATCTTCCTTTACATCACCAAGTTGTTAACCAAGCAGCAAAAAGTAATGTCGATGTTCCAATTAGGATGAACAACGAACCATTATTTAGATTTGCAAACGTAAACTAAAAAAGTTATATTTTTCTGGTCAGTTATCTGGCCAGAAAAACATTTCAAGTTGATGTAACATAAACGTCCTTTACATCACCAAGCTCTCCATGTTTATCTATTTCTTTAAAAGACTCTTACAATCAATTCTTGTAATGATTGTTGTGGCTTTTGTTTCCTTTTCTTTATTCAATTTTGTTGGAGACCCAGTAAATAGCATGACTGGAATAGATGCCTCATATGAAAGACAAGCTGAGGTTAGAGAGATTCTAGGATTAAATGATCCAGTCTATATTCAATTTTCAAGATTTTTAGGTAATGTTATTCAAGGCGATTTCGGCATATCTTATCAACTAAAAAGAGAGGTTTCAGATTTAATTGCTGAAAGAATGCCAGCTACTCTAGAATTAGTATTTGTATCTGCTGTTCTGGCAATAGTATCAGGCGTTATTCTAGGGGTCTATACAGGTATCCATAGAGATAGCTTTATTTCAAACATCATCCTTGTTGTTTCACTTGTTGGTGTTTCTCTTCCTACATTCATTATAGGAATACTGTTAATTTATTTATTTTCAGTAATACTGGGAGTTCTTCCATCTTTTGGAAGAGGTGAAGTTGTAGAGTTAGGTTTTTGGGCAACAGGTTTTTTAACTGCTTCTGGACTTAAGGCATTAATATTACCCTCAGTCACATTAAGTTTATTTCAGATGACATATATCATCAGATTAGTTCGTGCGGAAATGATGGAAATACTTCAAACGGATTATATTAAATTTGCTAGAGCAAGAGGCATTAAAGAAAATACTATCTATTATAAGCATGCTCTTAAAAATGGCTTAATACCAGTAATTACTATTACCGGTATTAATATTGGAACCTTAATAGCCTTTTCAATTATTACTGAAACAGTTTTTCAATGGCCTGGTATGGGCTTACTATTTATCAACGCAGTCTACTTTGTTGATATACCAATAATGTCAGCCTATATGATTATGGTTGCTTTTATTTTTGTCATGATAAATTTCATTGTTGATATCACCTATTATTTTATTGACCCAAGAATAAGACTTAAGGAAGAGGCGAGTTAGAGATGATATACAAAACCTTTAATAAAATTTATGACACCGATATAGGGTATAGCTTTTTTAAGTCAAAAATTGCAGTTATCTCTTCTACTATCTTGTTTATTATTTTACTTTGTTCAGTTTTTGCTGGCGTAGTTTCCCCCTACAATCCTTTTGACCCAGCTACAGTTTCTTTAATGGATGCATTTACCCCACCTTCATGGTCTGAGGGTGGAAGCTCTAGCTTTATTCTTGGAACAGATCAACAGGGAAGAGACATGTTCTCAACGATTATCTATGGCTCAAGGATTTCATTAATCGTCGGATTTGCATCAATACTTTTTGCGATGGTGCTTGGAGTATTTCTTGGCGTTACTGCTGGTTATATAGGAGGCAAATATGAGATAGTTGTCATGCGAGTTACAGATGTCCAATTAACAATACCAAGCATTCTAATGGCTCTACTTGTAAATGGTATCGCCAAATCATTCATTTCACAATCAATGCATAATGACATGGCAATTTACGTATTAATTTTTGCGATCGGTATCTCTGAATGGCCGCAGTTTGCTCGAGTTTCTAGAGCGTCTACTCTGGTTGAAAAAAATAAAGAATATGTATCAGCTTCGAGAATTATAGGACTATCAAATATTCTAATTATGTTTAAACATATCTTGCCAAATATACTTAGACCTCTCTTGGTGATTGCTACAATTGGATTGGCTCTTGCAATAATCACTGAATCTACATTAAGTTTTTTAGGGGTTGGGGTTCCACCCACCACGCCTTCACTAGGAACATTAATTAGATTTGGAAATAGTTTTTTATTTTCAGGTGAATGGTGGATAACATTTTTTCCAGCTATCTTTTTAATAATTTTAGCTTTATCTATTAACCTATTGGGAGATTGGATGAGAGATGCCTTAAATCCAAAATTAAAAATAAGATGAGTTTTTTAGAGGTTAAAAATTTAAATATTAGTTACCCAACTAGAAAAGAAACAATTGTTGCCAGTAAGGACGTTGAATTTACATTGGAAAGGGGTGAAATATTAGGCATAGTTGGTGAATCTGGCTCTGGAAAATCTACTATTGCAAATGCCATCATAAATTTAATTGATCCACCAGGAGAAATAACAAGTGGATCCATTAAAATGGATAATAATGAATTAAGAGATAACGAAGAGCTCATTCAAAAAATTAGAGGAAAGAAAATCGGATTTGTTTTTCAAGATCCTCAAACATCCTTAAATCCATTATTTAGAATAAAAGATCAATTAATTGAAACTATTCAAACACATCTAAATTTAAACTATCAAGATGCGTTAAAAAAATCAATTCAACTCTTAGAAGAAGTAGGGATAGATAACGCTGAAAAAAGAATTGAAGATTATCCTCATCAATTTAGTGGAGGTATGCGCCAAAGGGTTGTTATTGCTTTAGCAATAAGTTGTGAACCAGATTTAATTATAGCTGATGAACCAACAACTGCTTTAGATGTAAGTATTCAACATCAAATACTGGAGCTGCTTAAAGATCTTACTAAAAAAAGAAATTTAGGTGTAATTATTATTACCCATGACATGGGCGTTATTGCTGAGACAACAGATAGAGTTATTGTTATGAGACATGGACTTATTGTTGAGCAAGGTGATACTAAAGAACTGCTAACGAACCCTAAATCTAATGAGGCTAGAAGCTTAGTTATTTCTGTACCGCCTACAAATAAAAAAATTGATAGGTTCAGACTTATTAGTCCTGATGGAAAAGAAATTACGGCTGATTCTAAAAATTTAACAAAAAAAATTATTAAAACCTGGGGAGTTAGAGAGAAAAATAAAAATAAAAAAATATTACAACTGACAGCTGTTACTAAAATTTTTGATGATAAGTCTTTGGTAAGTAATTTTTCATTTGGATCAAAGGCTGAGTCTACTAATAAAGTGGAAAAGGCAGTTGATAATGTATCTTTTGAATTGTTTGAAGGTGAAACTCTAGGTTTAGTTGGTGAATCTGGTTCAGGAAAATCAACAATAGCAAAAATTATTACAGGGCTAGTAGGGCCAAGTAATGGAGAAATTTTTTATAATGATATCTCACTTTATAATTCAAAAAGAAAATATCAAATTGATAAGAGTAGGGGGCAAATTCAGATGATATTTCAAGATCCATATTCATCTTTGAACCCAAGATTTAAAGTAAGAGACATAATATCTGAACCAATAAAGCTTTTTCAAAAAAATATTAATAAGAATGAACTCACACAAAATATGTATGATTTGATAGATATTGTTGGAATGACAAGACAATCATTGGATCGATACCCCCATGAATTTTCTGGAGGACAAAGACAAAGAATATCAATTGCTAGAGCTTTAGCCACAAGACCACGCTTATTAATTTGTGATGAACCTACTTCTGCCTTGGATGTTAGTATTCAAGCACAGGTATTAAATCTTTTAAAAGATATTCAAGATGAGCTTCACCTTACTATGTTGTTTATTAGTCACGATCTTCCTGTAATTAGACAAATGTGTAATAGAATTGTAGTGCTTAAAAATGGAAGTGTTTGTGAGACAAAAGAAACTGAGGAATTATTTAACAATCCAGCACATCCATATACTAAGGAACTTATTAGGCTAATGCCTAAAATTGAATCTATAATTTAATTATTTTTTTAAATTAATTAAACAGAGAAAAACTTATGCAACATAAAATAAATTCTGTGCGCGCTCGAATGAAAGACAATCATGTTGATTTAGTTGCTCTGGGTCCTGGTACCCATATGAATTGGTTATTAGGCTTCAACCCCTCTCCTGATGAACGCCCTTGTTTGCTCTTGATTGGAAAAGAAAAAGAGGCATTTCTTATGCCAGCAGTTAATGAAGAAGGCATAAGACAGAAAACTACAATAGCTATGAATTGCTGGAATGATGCAAATGGCCCAGATCAAGCTCTTAAGGATGCACTGACCTATACTGGCTCATCAAATGCAAAACATATTGCTATAGATGAAGCTATGCGCTCTCACTTTGCCTTAATTCTTCTTGAGTCGTTATCAAATCCATCTTATGAATTCACCAACTCAACAATTGGCGCTTTGCGAATGCGTAAAGATCAAGCTGAGTTCACCAACCTTAAAGAAAATGCGCTAATCGATGATCGAGCAATGCAAGCTGGCTTTGCAGCAATTAAAGTGGGTGTAACTGAGCTTGAAATTGGGGAGGCGATAAATAAACACTTTATATCTGAAGGTGCAAAGCCTCAATTTTGTATTGTTGGCTCAGGTCCAAATGGTGCCTTTCCTCATCATCATACTGGTAATAGAAAAGTTGAGTATGGGGATTCTATCTTGATAGATATAGGTGGAAGAAAAGGAACATTTCCAAGCGATATGACTCGTATGTCAGTTCTAGGAGAGCCACCAGAAGGCTACCTCGAGATTCATGCTATTGTTGAACGCGCTGTGCAAGCTGCAATGTTGGCTGCAAGACCTGGAGTAATGGCAAAAGATGTTGACGCCGCTGCACGAGACGTCATTACTGAAGCTGGCTATGGAGAATTCTTTGTTCACCGCTTAGGTCATGGGCTTGGTATTGACATTCACGAGCCACCTTATATAACTGCAACATCCGAAGTAATTCTTGATGAAGGAATGGTGTTCTCAATTGAACCTGGTATCTATCTTCAAGGTAGGTTTGGTGTCAGACTAGAGGAGATTGTAATTTTGAGAGCTGATGGTCCAGAAATTCTTTCAGAGCTTTCTCGTAAATTAAACGTTATAAATTAACCTCCCATTTACAAGGAAAATCTAGCATTTTTTTCTAAAAAGTGTATTATCTGCCGATAATCTATACCGTTATTAGACCTAACTTCAATGGAAAAAATAATGAAAAAAGAATTTAGTTTTGGCACTCAAGTACGTAAGTCCCCTTATTTTGATGCAACTGTAAAGTGGGGAGCAAAAGGCTTTTCAGTTTACAATCACATGTATATCCCTCGAGACTTTGGTGATCCAGTACAAAACTTTTGGAATCTTGTAAATGAGGCCATTCTTTGTGATGTTGCAGTTGAACGTCAAGTTGAAATAACGGGCCCAGATGCTGCTAAATTTGTTCAATTACTAACCCCTCGTAACCTTTCTGAATGTGCGGTTGGGCAGTGCAAGTATGTACTTATTACTGATGAAAATGGTGGCGTATTAAATGATCCCGTACTCTTAAGGCTTGGTGAAAATCACTTCTGGCTATCTTTAGCTGATAGTGATATTTTGATGTGGGCCAAAGGTGTTGCTGTCAACTCTGGCTTAAATGTTAATTTAGGTGAGCCAGATGTATCTCCACTTCAGCTTCAAGGGCCTAAGTCAGGTGACATTGCAAAAGCAATCTTTGGTGAAAGAATAGATGGCCTTAAATATTACTGGCTAGAAAAGTTTGAACTGAATGGTATTCCATTAATTATTTCCAGAACAGGCTGGTCAAGTGAGTTAGGTTATGAAATATACCTACGTGATGGTTCTCGAGGAAATGAACTCTGGGACCACATTATGAAAATTGGCAAACCAATGGGGCTGGTACCTGGACATACTTCAACAATAAGAAGAATTGAGGGCGGCATGCTTTCTTACCAGGCAGATATGGACTACACTGTAAACCCATTTGAGCTTGGATTAGGCCGACTCGTTGACCTTGAAATGGATGCAGACTTTATTGGAAAAGACGCGCTTAAAAAAATTCAATCTGAGGGAGTTAAGCGCAGGCAAGTTGGTGTAGAAATCTTATGCCCACCTCTTCAGCACCCCAACACAAGCTACTGGCCAATTTTTATAGATTCAAATGAGATTGGCTACATAACGTCAGCAGTTTACTCGCCTAGACTTGACAAAAATATTGCGCTTGCGATTATGGATGCTAACTATTCGGCTATAGACACGGTTGCAGAGGTTAGATCCTCAGAGGGCAATCATTCTATTAAGGTTGTGCAAAAACCATTCTACGACCCTAAGAAAAAAATTACTTCGGCGTCTTAACCCAGCCAAAATAACAAAAAAAAGAGACCTAGAGGGTCTCTTTAATTTATTGATGCTGGTGCCGAAGGCCGGACTCGAACTGGCGACCTACTGATTACAAATCAGTTGCACTACCAACTGTGCTACTTCGGCTTAGTGGGAAATTATACAGTAAGGTTTTTTATTTAAAGAATGTTTTATGCCATCAAAATTTGATTATTTTTTTCTCTGTTTTATAGCAATACGAATTCCAATAATTGCAAGAACAAGAGCCATTAAAAACCATTGAACAGCGTACCCTATATGCTTTTCAATACTCCCTGTATAAGGCTCCCACTTTCTAACAAAACCATTAGAAGCGGAAGGATCTAATAAGCCAATGACACTTGAAAAATCCACGCTGGCTAAACTAGCCATATCTTGTAGGTCAATTGACTGGATTAAAATCGGAAATTGAATGCCAATCTCAGTGGGCTTTAACTCCATTCTCTTAATTGGTTTTGAGATTAGTACTTTAATTTCTCTGGCATCTTGCCCAATATCTATATCTGCTAATTTATCTCGCCGTCCATTCCATGGAATAAAGCCTCGATTAATTAGGATAGTTTTTGACTGGCCCTCTAAAGCATAAGGTGTTAAAACATAATAGCCTGAGACTTGATTGACAATTTGGTTGTCATAGATAAACTGCTTATCACTTAAGTACTTTCCTTGAAGTCGAACCTCATAGTACTCTTTATTTTTAAGGCTGCCTTCTTCCACGATGAGCTCAACACTTCCAGTGTTCGCCAGTTTTATTGAAGCCTCAATGCCGCGCTTCTCATCAGCACGATCTAGCTGCCAAAAACCAAGGGAGACTAGAAAAGCAAAAGTCGCAGTTATTAGAATCGAAGGAAGAAGAAAACGTAAGCTCATTATTGGGTCGGCAGAAGGTTAAAGTTATTAGGCTCTATCCATCCAATATAATTAGCAAATAGTAAAAAGACAAACAAGAAAACTGAAAGAATAATCCTCATTCTTAAAGCTTTAAACATTTTGTCAGAACCTTCTCTGCCACCTTTTAGTAAGCCAATAACAGCGGCGCCTAAAAAGAAAAATATTAATACAATTATAGCTATTACAAAATAATCCATAGTTTTCCTAAGTAAATTGAAAAAAAAGACCCCAACTAAGGAGCCTTTTATAAAACTTCTTATTCGTAATTATATCCAGTATACGAATATGAATAGCCCTAGCCAGACTACGTCAACAAAATGCCAATACCAAGCAACCCCTTCAAAGGCAAAGTGGTTCTCTAAGTTAAAGTGTCCTTTTTGAATACGGTAAAGAATTACTGTCAGCATAATCACGCCAATTGTTACGTGGAAACCGTGGAATCCTGTAAGCAAATAAAACGTTGAGCCATAAATTCCAGAAGTTAGCTTTAATCCATCATGGTAGGCATGTCCATACTCAGTGATTTGAAAACCTAGGAACACAACGCCCAGCGCTATCGTTGCTAGCATCCAAGCCATCAGTGCATTTCTATGGCCAGCTCTTAAAGCATGGTGAGCATAAGTTAGAGTGACTCCTGAAGTCAGAAGAAGCCCTGTATTTAAAGCTGGAAGCCCCCACGTATCTACTAATTTAAAGTTAGTAGCAAAAGTAACGCCGTTCTGCCCTACTTCACCGGGAGTAGTAATAAGCGGCCAAGCTGATTTGAATCCTTCCCACAGCTCTGGCGTATAAATATTATTGTACTCACCACCAAGCCAGGGCACGCTCAAAACTCTTGCGTACAGAAGGGCTCCAAAGAATGCTGCGAAAAACATTACCTCAGAAAAGATAAACCAACTCATTCCCCATCGAAAAGATTTGTCAACTTGTGAATTGTAGAGTCCACCAATACTCTCACTGACAACAGTTCCAATCCATCCAAATAACATAAATGCAATTATTGCAAAACCCAAAACCATCACAGGCCAGCCCCAACTTACATCATGCATTTGGTTCGCAAACCCTACAAATAAAGTTGAAACACCAATTGATCCAATAATCGGCCAGTAGGTGCCATGAGGTACATAATATTTTTCGTTACTCATTTTTCTTCCCCTTTCTTAACTATCTAACTTATAAAAATTATAGGACAAACTAACATCTTTAATCCACTCATCCATATCAGGCTCAATTACAAATCGAAGTGTCATTTCGACCTCTTCGTTCGGTTGAAATGCCTGCTTTACAAAACAAAAACACTCTAGCTTCTTAAAGTGCAGTGCCGCATCTGTAGGCGCAACACTTGGAATTGCTTGACCATAAATTATTTCGTCGGTCGTATTTTTAGCAATGTAGCTGGTAGTATAAAACTTACCAGGCACAACTTCCATCGAACTTACTTTAGGCGCGAACTGAACAGGAAAGCCAGGAGTCGTTGCCGCAAAAAAACTAACACTCACCAATCTCTCTTCATTTACTTGATACTGCTTTTCTGTTTCTACTCTACCAGTCTTTCCATTAAAACCTGTTATGTCGCACAGCACATCATATAAAGGCACCATCGCGTAGGCAAAAAAGAACATCAAGATTGGAACAGAAACTAGCTTTATCCAAAAACTTTTCGTAATTTTTTTTCTTTCCACGTCAGGAGTTAAGGGCAATGGTTAGCGCATATAGTCCTATTGCAACAACAGCAACTATCAATGCAGTTATGCCAACACCTCTATTGTTTTTTTTATCTACCATTAATTACTCTGCGACTCTGCCAAAATTTCTGCTCTTGTTGGCGGAACGTCAAACGTATGATAAGCAATTGGTGACGCTAAAGTCCACTCTAGACCTTTAGCACTTTCCCAAGGTCTTGCATCTGCTGGCTTACCATTACGGATGCAATTTACAACAATGTAAGTAAGCAATAAGAATGACAGTCCAAAAGAAAATGCACCAATTGAAGAGATAAAGTTAAAGTCAGCAAACTGAAGTGAATAGTCAGGAATACGACGTGGCATCCCAGCTAGGCCCAAGAAGTGTTGAGGGAAGAACGTTACGTTAACCGAGATAAGCGCCCACCAGAAATGAAATTTAGCAAGGGGCTCGTTGTACATCTTTCCTGTCCACTTAGGAAGCCAGTAAAATACTGCTGCAATGATTCCCCATAGGGCTCCAGTTACAAGAACATAATGAAAATGAGCAACTACAAAATAAGTATCGTGGTACTGAATATCGGCTGGAGCGATGCCAAGCATTAGCCCAGAAAAACCACCAATCGTAAATAAAAATACAAACGCAAGCGCCCAAAGCATAGGAGTTTCAAAGCTCAAAGAGCCCTTCCACATCGTTGCAACCCAGTTAAAAACTTTTACTCCAGTAGGGACTGCAATTAACATTGTTGCGTACATAAAGTAAAGCTCGCCTGCCACAGGCATTCCCGTTAAGAACATATGGTGAGCCCATACTATGTATGACAAAAATGCAATCGATGCAGTTGCATAAACCATTGAAGAGTAACCAAAAAGAGGCTTCCTAGCAAAGGTTGGAATAATATGAGAGATGATACCAAAGGCTGGCAAAATCATAATATAGACCTCTGGATGACCAAAGAACCAAAAAATATGCTGGAACATTACTGGATCACCACCACCTGCAGCATCAAAAAATGCTGTACCAAAGTTTCGATCAGTCAGCATCATCGTAACAGCTCCTGCTAAAACAGGCATTGCACCAATTAATAAAAACGATGTGATTAACCATGTCCATACAAAAAGTGGCATGTCCATTAATCTCATTTCTGGAGCCTTCATATTAAGAACAGTAGCAATAATGTTAATCGCTCCCATAATTGAAGAAAATCCTAGTAAGTGAACTGCAAAAATAAAGAAGTCAGTTGAGTCTGGAGCAAAAGTCGTTGAAAGTGGTGCGTAAAAAGTCCAACCAAAAGCAGGCGCTCCCCCCTCCATAAAGAATGTACTAAGAAGAATTCCCCCTGCAAACGGCAAGATCCAAAAACTCCAATTATTCATTCTTGGCAGAGCCATATCAGGCGCTCCTACCATCAAAGGAATAAGCCAGTTTGCCAAACCAACAAAGGCCGGCATAATCGCTCCAAAAACCATAATTAAACCATGCATTGTAGTCAGCTGATTATAAAACTGTGGTTCAAATAATTGCAAACCAGGCTGTAAAAGCTCTGCTCGAATTCCCATTGCAAGTGAACCACCTATAAGAAGCATTGCAAATGCAAACCACATATATAGCGTTCCAATATCTTTATGATTGGTTGTTTTAACCCATCTTAGAAGTCCTTTTTCAGGGCCATGACCGTGATCATCGTATGCTGCCGTTGTAGTTGAGCTCATATATTTCTCCTTAAATTAACGTGCAGATGTAACATCTGAAGGTTGAACAACTGATCCATTATTACCAAAAGATCTTCTTTCGTATGTTATTACTGCAGCTATGTCAGAATCACTTAGCGCCTTAAATGAAGGCATTCCGCCCATTCCATTTATAACTAGATTAAGTTGGTATGCTGCTGGGCCATTGGCTACCTCTGACCCAATCATTGCAGGAAAGACACCCGGAATACCGGTACCATCTTTTTGATGGCAGCCCGAACAGTTTGCGTTGTATACAGTTTCTCCCTTAGCAACAAGATCTGCCTCAGTCCAAACTTGAGTAGCGCTTGCAAGTTCAGCAACTTTTTCAGCCTGCATACTTTCAACCCACTCAGCGTAGTCAGCTTTAGAGACAACATCAACAACAATAGGCATGAAGCCATGGCCTTTTCCGCACAGCTCAGCACACTGACCTCTATAAGTTCCAATTATGTTGGGTTTTGCCCATGCATCATTTATAAATCCTGGGTTTGCATCTTGCTTAAGGCCAAACGCTGGAACCCACCAGTTATGAATTACATCATTTGATGTAATCAAAAAACGAATTGTTGTATCTACTGGAACGACTAAACGCTTATCAACTTCGCGAAGGTAGCCGCCCTCTTTATGAACAGCTTCACGCTCTTCAGGAGTTCCCTTGATAACATCCATAGAAGATTGTGCGAGATTCGAAGCAAAGCTTATGCCCTCTTCAGGATAGTCATATTGCCACTTCCACCTTACTCCAGTTACCTTTATAGTCATATCAGCCTTATCCAGAACCTCAATGTCAATAAGTGTCTTTGAAGCTGGGATAGCCATTGCAATTAGAATCAAAACTGGTATTCCTGTCCATAAAAACTCTACTGTCGTGCTCTCATGAAAGTTAGATGCTTTAGCTCCTTTTGACTTTCTGTGTGCAATAATTGAATAAAACATTGCACCAAAAACAACAACACCAATACCAACACAAACCCAAAATACCATCATGTGAAGGCCCCAAATATCGTTACTAATATCTGTAACGCCTTTGGTCATATTGAATGTGTATTCTGCCAAGACAGACTTGGAGCTCAAAAGTGCAATAAATGCGCCGGTAAGTTTAAACAATAATTTCATAGAATCTCCGAATTAAATCTTTGTATAGCCATATTGCCAATAATATATATAGTTCTTAAATATGCAATTTCAATTATCAAATAAAAAATGCAACCAAATGATACCTGTTTATCGTCTTTTTACCAAGTAAAAATTCACCTTTATTCTCAATATTGGTTGAACTTTTTTCGCTTACTATTCTAGCTTTAAAAAAGAGAGGTCAAAAGATTGAAAATGCAATCAAGGGCCATATATATTATTTGTTATTAAAAAATAATTATCGTAATTTTTCAAAATTTAACTTAGTTCATTTAAAATATCTTTCTGCTTAAACTAATTATCGCCTATGTTCAATAAAACCATTAATATTTCCTTAATCTTAGCTCTTATAGTTGTCATTCTTGGGGCCTATACTCGGCTTGCAGATGCAGGACTTGGCTGTCCAGATTGGCCAGGATGTTATGGTGAGTTATTAGTTCCAGATGTTATTTCGAGTGAATATGAAAGGCCTCTTGATATTGCAAAGGCTTGGAAAGAAATGGTTCATAGGTACGCCGCCTCAACACTCGGACTTTCAATACTTGTTATATTTTTACTGGCAGTATTTCGTAAAACCGAAAGAAAGCAATCTATTAAGCTTCCCACAGCTTTACTTTTACTGGTTGGCTTTCAAGGCGCGCTTGGAATGTGGACTGTTACCGAACAGGTTCACCCTGGAATAGTTACTATGCATTTGTTTGGAGGTTTCTCAACAACCGCCTTATTATTTTGGCTTTTTTTGAATCAGCGTCCACAACTAAAAATTGGGCAGCCTGTTTTAAAACGCCATAAATTAATGCTCATCATAGTAACGGCTTTACTAATATTCCAAATATTTCTGGGCGGCTGGACAAGCACTAACTATGCAGCACTTTCTTGTGGTGAATATTTTCCTACTTGTTTGGGTGAGATGTGGCCTGAAGACATGGACTTTAAAAATGCCTATTATTGGGGTGAGCTTGGAGTGGATTATGAGTTTGGAATTTTGGAAAATCAAACTAGAACTGCCATTCAGATGGTACATAGAGTTGGCGCGCTAGTTATTACTGCAGCGATAATAGCTTTATCTTTTGCCCTAAAAAACTACCTGGCTTTTCAGAAAAATATTGTCATAGTTCTGGCTCTTTTAGGTGTTCAGGTTGCGCTTGGAATTATTAATGTAGTCATGTCATTACCAATGTTTGCCGCAGTAATGCATAACGCGGTTGCACTCGGACTTTTACTAAGCCTAATAAGCCTTGCACATAAAATGTTTAACCAAGATACTGCCTCATAGTTTGAGTAAGATAGCTAAAATATCGCTACTTCTTCTAGTTACAATTAGTGCTATTTCAACTTTTTTTTATTTTGGTGGTAAGCCAAATATGCAGGAGCTCAAAAAATCTGTGGCCCCTGCAGCATCTTTATACCCTGAAGCAAAGTCTGTTTCGGAGAAGCTAAAATTTATTAATGATGAATCAATAGCGACGCACTTATCAGATGTGTCTCAAGGAAAATGGGTGCTGTTATATTTTGGCTACACATCGTGTCCAGACGTTTGCCCAATAGACCTTTCAAAGATCAATCTGACATACCAGATGATGGAAAATAAAAAGAAACTTCAAGTTGTTTTTATATCAGTAGACCCTAAGCGTGATATTGGAAAACTTGATCAGTTTGCAGGCGCATTTAACCCTACCTTTTTAGGTTTGACAGCACATCAAGATGAGCTGATGTCAATTAGCAGCTCGTTAGGGGTTTATCATGAAGTAGTTGAGTCACAAAAATTAGCGCTGGAAGATCATAGCAATCATGATCATGGTGATCACTATGACATTGATCATACAAGCAGCTATTTACTTTTTAACCCAGAATTAAAGCTAACAGCTCTTTTAACAAGTCCTCATGAGCCTATAGCAATGGCAAAGGCAATTGATATAATTATCGAAAATCTAAGGTAATACAAGCCTTACTGCAAACAGAATAGATCCAATAAAAAGCGCGGTCATAATAATTCCAACGATAACGTAAGGCCAAGGACCAGTCTTCTCTGTAGACTCAAAATCTTGCGCTAAATGTTTCTTTTTTCCAACCCCAATCATTGCCGAAGCTACCGCTCTAAAAACTTGTAATAAAGATCCCATTACTAGGAAGAAACTCCAAAAGTCATCAAAAGATAGTGATCAAGCAGCAAGGCTAGGAACAAAACCATTAAATAATTAATCGAGAATTTAAAGGTTTTAAATGCAATGTGAGGATTTTCAGGCTCTATAAAAATCTTGATAGAGTAGCCTAAAAAAAGTATGCCTAAAGTTGCAGCAGAAACTAAGTAGATTAAGCCGCTCATCCCAGTAAGATAGGGCAATAGGGCAACTAAAAATAATAGCACTGTATATAGAAGAATTTGTACTCGAGTAAATTCAAGGCCGTGAGTAACCGGCAGCATTGGTATCTCAGCCTTCTTATACTCTTCTCGCCTATGAATAGCTAACGCCCAAAAGTGTGGGGGCGTCCAAATAAAGACGATTAAAAAAAGCAAAAGTGCGTATTCAATTCCTTGAGAGCCTGCTATAGAAGTCCACCCAAGAACCGGAGGAGCAGCGCCTGCAGCGCCGCCAATAACAATATTTTGAGGCGTAGCTCTCTTTAAATACATTGTATAAAAAACAGCATAGCCAATCAAAGAAGTAAGCGTCAAAAATGCAGTCAATAAATTAACATAAATTACTAATAGAGCAATACCTACAATACCTAAAAAGAAGCCCCATATCAGAGCCTGATTTCTTGTTACCCTTCCCTCAGGGAGAGGACGGCGATCAGTGCGAGACATCTTTACATCAATTTTCTCATCGACCACATGATTAAAAACTGCAGCAGACATTGCAGCTAATGAAATCCCTGCAGAAGCAACAACTATTAAAAAGATATTAGGCAGGTATGGAACTGCTAACAACATCCCAACAACCGCTGTAAGCAAAATAAGCGAAACAACTTTCAGCTTACAAAGACCCAAAAGATCTGTAATGGAGGGAAGGTTTCCCATCAGCCTATCCTGGAATATTTAAGTAGGCGCTTCAGATCCTTTAACACAAACTTAATGTTGATCTCTTTTGAGTTGTAATACAGCATAAAGTTGCCGATTGGATCAATTAGAAAAATTGAGTTTTCTGGAAACTTTACAAGTCTAGCGGCTAACTTTTCATTAGTTACTTTAGCTATAAGCAAGTTTTCATCGTTACTCATTGGCAGTGAGCCATCTTCAGTAATCAGGACTCTTTGAATTCGACGCATATCCATATTTATAAGGGTGCGAATCGTTTTAATATCGTCAACAGCCTGTTCACAGACACTATCACAACTCTTTGAAACATATGCAAGCGTCCAAAAACCATTAAACGTGGCATCGTCTTGAAATTCAATATCTGTTTTTTCAGTTGTTATAACTGGGCGAATAAGCTCCCCATAGTTAACCGTGTTCTGACTGAAATAGGTCGGATTCAAATAAAAGAATAAAGTACCAATGGCTATGGGCAGAATAAATATCGATAATAAAACCCAAAAATCTTTTTTCACTGTCATGTCTTCCCTCGACTCAAAACTGCGTAATGATACGCTTATGAACTTAAAAACTCAACTTACTAAAGCCTAACTTCTATTCCGTTTTCTTGCATTGCTTTTTTAGCTTCATGCACTGTAAACTCTCCAAAGTGAAAGATGCTTGCTGCAAGAACTGCATCCGCCCCACCATCAATAATGCCCTCGGATAAATGTGATAAATTACCGACCCCACCAGAAGCAATTAAAGGAACATCAACTGCCTCAGATACTGCCTTAGTAAGCTCAAGATCAAACCCATCTTTAGTGCCGTCCCTATCCATTGATGTGAGAAGGATCTCTCCAGCACCATTATCTCCTTCTGTCATTTTTACTGCCCACTCTATGGCATCAATACCTGTTGGTTTTCGACCTCCATGAGTGAATATTTCCCATCTCGATGGATTAGAAGATACCCTCTTCGCATCAATAGCTATGACGATGCACTGAGAGCCAAATATAGCGCAAAGCTCATTAATAAGTTGTGGATTAAAAATTGCTGCAGAGTTGACTGCAACTTTATCTGCGCCTGCCTTTAACATTACGCGAACATCCTCTGCTTTACGAATTCCGCCGCCAACAGTAAGTGGAATAAAGACTTGGTCAGCAATCTTCTCAACCATTTCTATCGTGGTATTTCTGCCTTCATGTGAGGCGGTAATATCAAGAAATGTTATCTCGTCAGCACCTTCATTATCATAACGCTTTGCAATCTCTACTGGATCCCCAGCATCTTTGATATCAATAAATTTAACGCCTTTGACAACCCTTCCGTCACGGACATCTAGGCATGGAATTATTCTTTTTGCTAAGCTCATGGAGAATGATTTTACCGCATAAATGTAGCCATATTTTTTAGTGCAATATGTTAGTTAAAAGATCAAGTCTCAACGTAGCTTGCTTTAGATTAAGTCTTAAAGAGCCTGATAGGTATAATTGCGCCCCATGACTGAAAAAAAACTGGGTTCATTTAGAGACGAAAAACTACCGCCTAAGCATATAGCCATAATTATGGATGGAAATGGAAGATGGGCAAAATCAAAGCATCTGCCTCGCTCTAGTGGTCACCAAAGAGGGGTTCAAAGCGTTAGAAAAATTGTAAAACATTGTGCTCAACTCGGCGTTAATACTTTAACTCTATTTGCCTTTAGTAGTGAAAACTTAAATCGCTCTAGTGAAGAAGTTGGCCTTCTATTCAAGCTTTTTTTAACTGTTTTGAAAAATGAAACAAAGAAACTAAAAGATAACAATATTAAGCTCAAAATTATTGGAGATCTTTCAGTTTTTACTCCTGAAATACAAGAGCTAGCTACTACTGCAGAAAAACAGCTCGCGAATAATAATGGTCTTAATCTTGTTATAGCTGCAAACTATGGTGGTCAGTGGGATATCGCAGAATCTGCAAAAAAAATTGCTATTAAGTCTGTCAATGGTGAAATTGATCCTGAAAAGATTGATACTTCGCTTTTTCATGCGCATTCATCTTTAGCAGAATTTCCCAGAGTTGATCTGTTAATTAGAACGAGTGGAGAAGTAAGGATAAGCAACTTCTTGCTATGGGAAATTGCATATAGCGAACTATATTTCTGCAGCACCTTGTGGCCTGATTTTGATGAACATGAATTAGACGCTGCCATAGAATCTTTCCACCTAAGGGAACGTCGATTTGGGGAGCGAAATGGTGAAAAATAATGCTTCTTAAAAGAATCTTAACGGCCTCTATTATTGCGCCAATTGTAGTTTTTGGTATCTTGATATTAACTCAAACTGGGTTTGCATTAGCCCTTGCTTTAATTCTTATTATTGGCTCTTGGGAGTATTGCGATCTAATTCAAATAAAACATTTAGCAGGCAAAGTCCTTTACTCTTTAGTTATATTGGCAGTAACTTATTCTCTAAGTAGTGCGCCTTCAAATTTAACTGTAGTTTTATATGCTGGTGTAGTTTGGTGGCTAATCGCCTTAATTTGGGTGGCACTGTTTCCAAAAGGCTCTAACCTGCTCAGAAAAACTTTAACAGTTAGGCTAATCAATGGCTTATTTATATTCGTGCCTATGGCAATCTCATTAATGGCGCTTCACTTGCAAGACAAGGCCCTAGTTTTATTTCTTTTGATTTTAATATGGGCGGCAGATATTGGCGCCTACTTTGCGGGCAAGTCTTTTGGTAAAAATAAACTATGTCCAAATGTAAGTCCTGGAAAAACGCTTGAGGGGGTTTATGGTGGAATTGCTCTCACCCAAGTAGTCGCGATTACTTACGTATATATTACGACTCAAACTCCATTATTAAATGATTTTCTTATATTTAGCTTTTTAGCCTTATCGGTTTCTCTTGTGTCTGTTCTTGGTGATTTATTTGAAAGCGTTTTAAAACGTATTGCAGAAGTAAAAGATAGTGGTAATATTCTTCCTGGACATGGTGGATTGCTAGATAGAATAGATAGCTTAACATCGTCTGCGCCATTATTTTTTATTTTATTTACATTCTTAATATGAAAAATGTAACTATCTTAGGAGCGACAGGCTCAATTGGAATCAATACACTAGATGTTATGTCTCGTCATCCAGAGAAATATAATGTCTTTGCCTTAAGCGCTAATGATAGCTGGGAAAAAATGGAAAAGCTTTGCATTAAACACCTGCCAAAATTTGCAGTAATGGTTAATGAAGAGGCCGCAGAAAACTTGAAAAAAGTTGCGCCAGATGGAGTTATGGTCTTACAGGGTGAGGCCGCTTTAAATGATATAGCCTCACATCAAAATACAGATTTTGTCATGGCGGCAATAGTTGGGAGTGCTGGGCTATCATCTACTTTTGCAGCGGCAACCTCTGGAAAAAGGGTTATGCTTGCTAACAAAGAGTCTCTAGTTTTAGGTGGTAATTTGTTAATTAATACTGCCAAAGCATCTGGCGCAGAATTGATCCCAGTAGACTCAGAACATAGCGCAATATTTCAATGCCTTCAGGCTGGTAAAGAGGGCCTCAATAAAATACAGCTAACTGCATCGGGTGGTCCTTTTTTAAAAACGCCGGCTACAGAACTTTATAATGTCACTCCAAAACAGGCCTGTAACCACCCAAAATGGAAGATGGGTCAAAAAATATCAGTTGACTCTGCCACCATGATGAATAAGGGTCTTGAGGTAATTGAAGCTCATTTCTTATTTCAACTTTCACCTTCTAAAATCGAGGTAGTTATTCATCCTCAAAGTATTATTCACTCTTTTGTCTATTTTAATGATGGCAGTGTTTTGTCACAACTAGGTCTTCCAGATATGAGAAGCGCAATATCTTATGCACTGTCCTACCCAAGCAGACAAATTTCAGGCGTTGAAGATCTTGACCTGACCAAGCAATCATCACTAGAGTTTTTATCGCCCGACATGGATAGATTCAAGTGCCTAGGCCTAGCATATGATGCTTTAGAGCAAGGAAAAAGTGTTCCTGGAACGCTTAATGCCGCCAATGAAGTTGCAGTAGAGGCTTTTTTAAATAAAAAAATAGGGTTTCTAGACATTAGCAAAACTATAGAAAAAACCTTAGCCACAACTCCTATTTCAAACCTTGACACACTTGCAAGTGTTGTGGAAAATGACCATCTTTCTCGTAAAATAGCTCAATCTTTTATTAAGCCGAGCCATTCATAACAAACTGCCCTTAATGTATAAATCTTTTTTACTCTCTTTGTTATTATTTTGCGTTTTTTTAAGCACTCCTTCTGCTGCAAGTGGAACGCATGACTATAGTTTTAAAGTATCAAGAGGCGATGCATTTTACAAATTCTTCTTTAGCACAGGTCTATCAGGAAAGCTTCTCAAAAAACTTATGGCCTCTGATGAAAGAGCTCAGAAACTCAACAAGATTTATCCTGGTGATAAGTTTAGGATAGTCCTTAATGCTAATCACGAGCTAGACCAGATTATTTATAGTCCAGCCAATGACAACCCCTTATTTATAACCTATGATGGCCAATCTTTTAATTATGGAAAAACCAGCATCCAGCCAATTGGGGAATTATCTCAAACTATAATTACAATCAAAAAATCTCTAAACTATGATGCCAAAAAAGCTGGGGTAGGTGCTGAAGTTATCAAGATGATGGTCGATCACTTTTCATGGGAGATGGACTTTAGTAGGGACCTCAGAAAGGGTGACAAATTTATGTTGTCTTGGAATGGAGAAAAGACTCCAATTGCAATGGTTTACGTTGGAAGTAGAAAAACTATTGCACTTTTTTCATATAAAAATACACTTGGTCAAAAGAAATACTTCACCTCAAAAGGCGCTACCATAAATGACACCTTTGCTTTTGCGCCTGCGAAATATAATCGAATTAGTTCGAGCTTTTCAAAAAGACGCTTTCATCCTACGCTAAAGATTTATCGCTCACATCGGGGTACTGATTTTGCAACACCTTCTGGGACTCCAATATATGCCCCCGCAAAAGGTATTGTGAAATATAGAGCTACGTTATCTGGCTATGGTAACGTTGTATATTTAAAGCATGGCTCAAAATATCTTACCGTCTATGCCCACTTATCTAAATTTGCTAAAAACCTAAAATCTGGAAAAAAAGTTAAAAAAAGCGAGTTAATTGGCTATGTAGGAACTACAGGTCAGTCAACTGGCCCCCACCTTCATTATGAAATTAGAGTTAATGGGGTCCACCAAGATGCTGAAAAGATAAAACTACCTAAACAATCTTTCGTACCAACTAGCGCTATGCCAGAGTTTCAAAAAAGAGCGCGAAGAATTCTTCAGGATTTAAATATAGGTTAACGTTCTTTTGTTCTTCAGTTGTATCTATACCACGGCTATAGCGCAATCGATTAAAATGAATACTTTAGTTCGTTTTATGATTATTATGCATTCCACTTTGCAAACAAAGCTGTCTCTGCCTCTTCTTCATCGTGGAAAGGTAAGGGATATTTTTGATATTGACAAAGACAACATGCTTATAGTTACAACCGACAGGCTTTCGGCTTTTGATGTTGTTTTTGATCAGCCTATTCCAGAAAAAGGAAAAATTCTCACATCAATAGCAAACTATTGGTTTGATAAAACTGAGCACATTATTCAAAACCACCTAACAAACATTGGGCTTGATGAAGTGTTGCCAGGCAATGAAGCTGAAGCGCTTGAAGGGAGAGCAATTGTTGTAAAAAAACTCAAACCACTGCCTATTGAAGCCGTTGTAAGAGGCTACTTAATTGGCTCTGGCTGGAAAGAATACTTAGAGTCTGGGTCTGTTTGTGGAATAGACCTCCCTCCTAATATGGTGCTTGCTGAAAAACTTAAAAATCCTATTTTTACACCTTCTTCAAAAGCTGCAGCTGGTGAGCATGACGCCAATATATCTTTCAAGGAAGTTGCATCCCTAGTGGGTGAAGATATTGCAGAGCAAATCAAAAAAATAAGCCTTACTCTTTATAATTTTGCTGAAAAACATGCGCTATCTCGAAGCGTTATTATTGCTGACACAAAGTTTGAATTTGGCCTAGACTCTGAAAATAAGCTGACTCTAATGGATGAAATTTTAACTCCAGACTCTTCAAGATTTTGGTCTTTGGCCGACTATGCTAAAGGAAAAAGTCCAAAAAGCTTTGATAAGCAAATTATTAGAGACTACCTTGAAACGCTTGACTGGAATAAGACCCCTCCTGCGCCCATTATTCCAGGGTCACTTATGAATAAAACCGCTGAAAAATATAGAGACATTCAATCGATATTATGCAGTTAAGTGGTCACATACAAATGATGAACACCTCTCTTGAGGATAGCACTGCAAGCTATAGCCTTCCTATTGGAGAAAATCTAATAGACATGAACGCTCTTGTAGGAAAGCATATTGAGCTCAAATATAATGACGTAATACTTTGTTCTAATTGCGGAGTGAGAACTAAAAAAAGCTGGTCTGGAGGCTATTGCTTTCCATGCACGCGAGTTTTAGCTAGGTGTGACTTGTGCATCATGAGGCCTGAGACTTGTCACTATTCTGAAGGTACCTGTAGAGAGCCTCAATGGGGCCTTAACTACTGTTTTCAGCCAACAGTTATTTATCTTGCAAACACATCTAAGCCCAAGGTTGGAATCACTAATAAAAAAAGAGTTTATAGTCGCTGGATTGAACAAGGAGCCATTTCTGCGCTGCCTATACTTGAGGCAAAGTCACGTCTAGACTCTGGGAAGATTGAGGTTGCATTAAAACAATTTGTTGCTGACAAAACAAACTGGCGAAATATGCTTAAAAATGAAGTGGAGCTATCAGATCTGCCTTCTCTAAAAGAGGCCTTACTTATTGAAATTGCAGCTACGATAAAAGAAACTGAGGCCATAGTCCTCAGCGATGATGAGGTAAATATAAACTACCCTGTGCTAAAATATCCTACAAAGGTTGTGTCTTTAAACTTTGATAAAACACCTATCATCTCAGGTGTTCTAGAGGGCATAAAAGGACAATATTTATTGTTAGACAGTGGTGTGCTTAATATAAGAAAATTTAGCTCGTATCACCTTACAATTAGCAGCTAATGGACTAATGAAAGTCAATATGATAAATTCTGCCAAACAATTTATAAATCAAAAAAATAAGCGATTAACGCTTCTTGGCATGTCTGGTGTAGGTAAGACTCATCTTGCTAAACTTATTGGTGAAGAAGGTGGGTGGTACCATTTTTCTGGAGATTATAGAATTGGTGCGACTCATCTTAAAGAAGCCATCATTGATAATGTAGCTAATAAAATGAAAAATGATTCATGGCTTAAACCACTTCTAGAAAACAACTCTATAAGTGTTAATAGTCAGGTTACTTTTGATAACTTAGAGCCAATTTCTGCGTTCCTTGGGAAAATTGGCAATCCTGAAGAGGGTGGGCTTCCTATTGAGGAGTTTATTCACCGCCAAAGTCTTTTTTTGGAGGCAGAAAAAAAGACAATGTATGAGGTTCCTCATTTTATTAGCCAGTCTTTAAAAGACGGTTATAGCCATTTTATTAATGATGCTGGAGGAAGTCTGTGCGAGCTAGAAGACAAAAAACTTTATCAACTTCTGTCAGAAAAAACACTAATTATTTATATTAAAACAAGCAAGGAAAATGAGAGAGTGCTTATTGATAGAGCTAAAAGCCAGCCAAAACCAATGTACTACAATCCAAAGTTTTTTAAGGAAGCTCTACATACCTACTTAAAAGAGAATAGTTTAGCTTACGCAGCTCAAATTAACCCAAATGCTTTTGTTAGCTGGGTATTTCCAAAACTAGTTGCAGATAGGCTTAAAAAATACAGCACACTTGCAGAAGAATACGGCTGCACAATAGAAAGTGATGCGCTTCATGAGTGCAGTTCTGCAAAGGACGTCTTAAATTTAATCTCTAGCGCGCTTAAATAACATGCCTCTAATAGCACACTCTAAACTTCCTTCATTTGAGCGTCTTGCAAAACAAGGCGAAACCATTCTTTCTATTGAGAGGGCTCAAAATCAAACTATTAGAGAGCTTCATATTGGGTTATTAAATATGATGCCCGATCCTGCGCTTGAAGCAACAGAGAGGCAATTTTTTCGTTTAATAGGCCATTCAAATCAAATTGCTCAATTTTATGTTCATCCATTTTCACTTTCAAGCATTAAAAGAGGAAAGCGCTCAACATTGCACATTGAAGAGCACTATAAAACCTTTGAAGAAATTAAACTTCAAGGGCTTGATGCACTAATTATTACGGGTGCTAATGTAACTGATCCAGATCTTCAGCTCGCTCCATTTTATGAACAGCTGAAAGAGGTAGTTGACTGGTCTTATGAAAACGTAACCTCGACCTTGTGCTCTTGTCTTGCAACCCATGCTGTTTTAGAGTTTAAGTATGGCCAGAAAAGAAAGGCCGTTGGAAAAAAACATTGGGGCGTCTTTCCTCATCAGGTAATTGATAGAACACATCCTCTTGTCAAGGGCGTTAATACTCGCTTTGACATACCACACTCACGATTTAACGAGATCACTGAGCTCCAATTTGAAGAGGCAAAGGCTGTAGTTTTAGCTAAAAGCCCTATTGGCGTTCACCTTGCTGTCAGTCCTGATCTTTTTAGAATTGTCTTCTTTCAAGGGCACCCTGAGTATGACTCCGTAAGTCTTTTAAAGGAATACAAGAGAGAAGTTTTACTTTACCTTGAAAAAAGAACCTCAGACTACCCACCATTTCCAAGTAATTATTTATCACTTCAAAGTCGCGCCATCTTGACAGAGTATCGCGCCAGGCTTATAAATAAAACAGCGACTATTAAAGAATTTCCAGAAGAGCTTCTTACAAAAACCCTAGACAATACCTGGCATGACAGTGCTAGTGCTATTATTAATAACTGGATTGGCTGTGTTTATCAAGTAACTAATGAAAACATTAAAAAGCCTTTTATGCAGAGTATTGACCCAAATAATCCGCTAAACCTAGAGAAGTGACGGAGTTAACGAGTGGCCTATTAAGTTGGTTTATAAAACATGGCAGAAAAAATCTTCCTTGGCAGTCTAGCCCTCCAAATGGATATCACGTATGGCTTTCCGAGGTTATGTTGCAACAAACTCAAGTTAAAACTGTTATTGATTATTTCAACAACTTCATTAAAAAATTTCCAGATATAACTTCTCTCGCTAATTCAAGTGAAGATGATGTTTTGGCTGCATGGGCTGGCCTTGGCTACTATAGCCGAGCTCGTAATTTGCATAAAACTGCACAAATTACTTTATCTCTTTATGGGGGTATTTTTCCCAAAACCTATTCAGAGGTTATTGCACTTCCTGGGATTGGCAAGTCAACTGCTGGAGCTATTTTGTCACTTACGTTCAACCAGCCTCATGCAATCCTTGATGGAAATGTTAAACGCGTCTTAGCAAGATATCACAGGGTAGAAGGTCATTATAGCTCGAGTGGTGTTATGAATGAATTATGGCGACTTGCAGAACTTCATACTCCTAAAAAACAAAATGCAGAATACACACAAGCAATAATGGATATTGGGGCTACTGTTTGCACCCCAAGAAAACCAACCTGTCAAAGCTGTCCCATATTAAAAAATTGTGGCGCCTTTATTCACAATCAACAGGACATCTATCCAAATAAAAAACCTAGAAAAATTAAACCTGAACGAAACATTGTGTTCTTAATTTATAAAAATGAAAAAGGCGAAATTTATCTTAAAAAAAGACCAAGCCAAGGAATTTGGGGTGGGCTATGGAGCTTTGCTGAGTGTTCAGAAAATAAAGCAGAAATACAAGAGAAGATTGTTATCCACAACCCTAAGGCAAAAATCGTCGAATCACTTGCTAAATTCAAACATACCTTTAGTCATTACACTCTTTGGATTAATCCAATTATTGTAAGCTCCCCAGGATTATTTGATAATTACTATAAAACAAACAATATTACTCTTGGCGTTCCCGCTCCAGTTAAAAAAATTATTCATTCACTTGATTTAATAAACCATCATTAAAGCTGTGCGTAAAATACGCATAATGGAACTAATACGAGGCCTTCATAATCTTAAACATCAATCTGGTTGTGTTCTTACAATTGGCAACTTTGATGGCATCCACGTGGGTCATCAGGAAATACTAAAAAAACTTGTCTCAACTGCAAAAAATAAAGGCATTCCCTCTCTTGTAATTTCTTTTTCTGTGACACCTGAGTCTTTTTTTGGAAGGACAAAGGCAAGATTAAGCAGCTTTAGGGACAAACACCTCTTTCTAGAGTCACTTGGGATAGACAAACACCTTTTAATAAGATTTAATAAAACTTTTTCTGAAATAAGTGCAGAGTCTTTTATCAACCAAACTTTAGTTAACAAAGTTGGCGTAAAGCATTGCTTCATTGGTGATGATTTTCGTTTTGGAAAGGACCGTCTTGGAGATTTTTCAATGCTTCAAGAGATGTCATCTGAAAATGGCTATTTAGTTGATAAGATTAATGGCGTGAATCTTGATGGCCAAAGAATTAGCAGCTCAGCAATAAGAAAACTACTTTCACAGGGAGATTTTAAAAAAGCCGAAACTTATCTTGGTAGGCCTTTCTCAATAAGTGGTAGGGTTGCTCATGGTGAAAAAATAGGACGAACAATTGGATTTCCTACTGCAAATATAAGCATCAGACGAAAACTAAGCCCTGTTCTTGGAGTCTATAGTGTACTAGTTAAAATCAATGATACTACATATACTGGTGTCTGTAATATAGGGAAAAGACCAACAATAGGCGGCACCAAGGTACTTTTAGAGGTTTTTATTTTTAACTTTAATCAAGAAATTTATGGTGAATACGTGACTGTTATTTTTAAACAAAAAAGCAGGGATGAGTTTAAATTTAATTCATTTGAAGAACTTAAAAGTCAAATTAAAAATGATGTTGAAAAAAGCCAAGAGTACTTTAGAAGCATAGGCTTTTTAAGTTAATAGCTTCCAAGAGAGATCCTCTCCAGCAAAAAAAGGTACCACATGTGAGCCAGAAAAATTAAAGCTCTCAGGTATTCGCCAGGTATCTTTCCCTAGTGTAATTTTTTCTTGATTTCTCTTAAGACCATAAAAGTCAGCACCAAAAAAAGATGCGAACCCCTCTAGCTTTTCAATTTTTCCAGCCCTATCAAAGGCTTCAGCATAAAGCTCAATGGCAGCATGTGCGCTAAAGATCCCTGCACATCCGCATGATGACTCTTTTTGATGCTTCTCGTGGGGGGCTGAATCTGTGCCTAGGAAAAATTTTGGACTTCCTGAGACGGCTGCTGCTATTAGTGACTCTTGATGTGGCGATTGTCTTTTCAGAACAGGTAAGCAGTAATAATGTGGCTTAATTCCACCTACAAGCATATGGTTTCTGTTTGCTAAAAGATGATGAGGAGTTATTGTTGCCGCTATATTTATTTCACATTCATTTATAAAGTCAACAGAATCTTTAGTTGTTATGTGCTCAAGAACTATCTTGAGGCCAGGGAAGTCTTGAACTAGTTTAGTTAGCGTTCTGTCTATAAAAACCTTTTCTCGGTCAAAGACATCAATATCATTATCAGTAACCTCTCCATGTATAAGAAGAGGTACGCCTTCTTTTTGCATTTGCTCTAAAGCAGGATAGGTGCTTGATAGTTTTGTTACTCCACTATCAGAATTAGTTGTAGCTCCTGCAGGATAAAACTTCACTGCATGAACCTCTTGAGCCTCACTTGCCTCAATTATTTCATTTTTAGTTGTGCTGTCTGTAAGATAAAGCACCATCAGAGGGTTAAAAGTTGTTTCTATTGGCAATGCGCTCATGATCTCTTTGCGATAAGCTATTGCTTGAGATGCATTTTTTATCGGCGGAGATAGGTTTGGCATAATAACCCCCCGTCCCATCTGTAACGCACTCATGCCAACAACAGACTTCATTGCAGACCCTCCTCTAAGATGAAGGTGCCAGTCGTCCGGCTTAGTGAGCGTTATTTTCTCCATTTAGTAAGCGCAGCCTCCAAAAAAACAAGTCTTATCCATGACATTGCTTATACTTTTTTCCAGAACCACATGGACAGGGATCGTTTCTTCCAACTTTTAACTTGGAGGGCTGTCTAGTAATCCTTGGTCTTGGCGCTATAGGCTTTTTTGCCTGTGCGGGGCCGGTCTTTTCTTGGCTTTGCAGCTCACCAGAAGATGGGGCAGATTGCGCATTAGCCTGATCAACATTAAGACTACAAAGCGCTTGAACCATTTCACCATTGATTGTGTCAAGCAAAACTGTAAACATCGAAAAAGACTCTCGTTTATACTCCTGTACAGGGTTTTTCTGCCCATACCCTCGCAAATTTACACTTTGTCTTAATTGGTCCATAACCGCAAGATGGTCCTTCCAATGTTGATCAAGAGCTCGAAGCATAACTGCTTTTTCAAAAGTCCTCATAGTCTCACTGCCTATAGCAGATTCTTTAGCTTGATGAGAAAGCATAAAACCCTCTAATATTATTTTTAAAAGCTGGTCAACATCTAGACCTTCATCAATACTTTTTTGTATAGGTATGTTCGAAGAATAATTTAAAGCTAAAGCACTTTCAAGACCCTCAACATCCCAATCCGCCTCAAGCACTTTTGGAGAAATATATTCAAAAAATAGATCACTAAGTACGCCGTCTCTAATAGTCTCATAACGCTCCTTAACGTCTTCAGTGCCCATCAACTCGTCTCTTAACTGATAAACCACTTTTCTTTGGTCGTTTGCCACATCATCGTACTCAAGAAGGTGTTTTCGTGCGTCATAATGCATTCCCTCTACTTTCTTTTGTGCATTAGCAATTGTTTTATTTAACCAACTATGCTCAAGAGCTTCTCCTTCCTTCATGCCAAGCTTTTTCATCATTGAGGCTGTTTTTTCAGATGCAAATATCTTCATTAAGCTGTCTTCAAGTGACAGATAAAATCGTGTTGATCCAATATCACCCTGCCTTCCTGATCTTCCACGCAGTTGGTTATCCACCCTTCGTGATTCATTACGCTCTGTACCGATTATATGCAAGCCACCTGAGTCTATAACACTTTGATGTTTGGCTTTCCACAACTCTGTTTCAGCCTCACTAGAACCCTCTAACGGCCTTCCCCCTAAAACAATGTCTGTTCCTCTTCCAGCCATATTTGTTGAAATAGTTACAGCTCCTGGAGCTCCAGCATTTGCAATAATCTCAGCTTCACGTTGGTGCTGCTTAGCGTTAAGAACTTCGTGCTTAATTTTATTTTTTGTCAGAAGAGCAGAAACACTTTCAGAGCTTTCGATGCTGTTTGTTCCAACAAGAACTGGTTGCATATTTTTTTGACACGCCTGAATATCTTTCATGACTGCGTCAAGCTTTTCATCCATCGTCCCATAAATTAGGTCTGAGTGATCAACTCTTGAGGAGATTGTGTTAGGGGGGACAACAACAACCTCCAGGCCATAAATAGCTTGAAGCTCTGACGCTTCTGTTTCAGCCGTTCCAGTCATTCCTGATAGCTTCTCGTAAAGCCTAAAATAGTTTTGATATGTTATCGACGCCAGTGTTTGGTTTTCTTTTTTAATGCTTACATTTTCCTTTGCCTCTATCGCCTGATGCAGTCCTTCAGACCACCTTCTGCCCTCCATTGTCCTTCCAGTAAACTCATCAACAATAACAACTTCGTCATCTTTAACTAGATAGTCAACATTTTTTTTAAACAATATATGAGCTCTTAGTCCTGACAGTAAGTGCTGCATCAAAATAATATTGCTGGAATCGTATAAGCTTGACTCTGGAGGTAAAGCGCCAGCCTCTATAAGCATATCTTCGGCTTTAATATGTCCATCATCAGTAAGAAAAACCTGTTTATGTTTTTCATCGAGCGTATAGTCCCCTGCAATTAGAACCTCAATCTCCTTACCCTCTCCAACTTCAGTTTGCAGTGTGAAGCTTGGAATCATTTTATCTATCGCAATGTAAACCTCAGCGTGATCGCCTGTAGGCCCAGATATAACTAGTGGCGTTCTGGCTTCGTCGATTAAGATTGAATCAACCTCGTCAATAACCGCAAAGGCCAGAGCTTTCTGTGTTTTTTGATCTTGAGAAAAAGCCATATTATCTCTAAGATAGTCAAAACCAAGCTCATTATTAGTTGCATAAGTGATGTCACAAGAATATGCTTTTTGTTTTTCATCGCCAGACATTCCTGAAAAAACCGTTCCAACTGAAAGCCCAAGAAAAGAAAACACTTTTCCCATCCATTCAGAGTCACGCTTTGCTAAGTAGTCATTGACAGTGACAATGTGGACGCCCTTTCCAGCAAGTGCATTCAGATAAGCTGGCAATGTTGCAACCAATGTTTTTCCTTCACCAGTTCCCATTTCCGCAATACTGCCCTCGTTAAGAACCATTCCGCCAATAAGCTGGACATCGTAATGCCGCAAACCTAAAACTCTTTGACTTGCTTCTCTGACAACAGCAAAAGACTCCGCTAAAATGCTTTCCTCACTCTCTTTATTGCTTAGCCTCTCTTTTAACTCTGCTGTCATTGAGACAAGCTCATCATCACTCATCGAGTGCATCTTTTCTTCCAACGAATTAATTTTAGAAACTTGGCCGTTATACTTTTTTATTAGCCGGTCATTATGAGACCCTAAAACTTTTGATAAAACATTATTTATAATACTCATAGAAGACGAACGAAATTAATTAATAAAACTGGGGTATTTTCTCATATATGCAAGACAAAACAAAAGGAAACCCTACAAATTTTAAAGTTGGCAGCAATCTAAGCTCTTTATTTGCAAAAGCAAAAGAACATAACCACTTAAACGCATTAATTAAGGCGCAGTTCTCTGGCCAATTTAAAGGCCTTAATCTTTGCTTTTTAGATTCTCAAAGCGTTACTCTACTTGCTAAAAACTCATCCATAGCCTTCCGAGCTGAAAAACAAAAAACAAAGCTCCTCTCTTTAATTAAACAAATTGAGGGCCTAACAAATATAAAATCAATCACTATTAAAGTTGATAAAAAAAACTACTAAGCATTTGAGTCATTTTTTGCTTTTAAATATCAACCATTTACATTATAATAGTGCGGTTTTTCACCTAAATATCATTCGGAATTTTTAATGTCAGAACAGACAATCGACCTAAAGAAAAGACGTTTTTTAACCAAAGCTACTAGTGTAGTTGGTGCGGTTGGTGTTGGTTTTGCAGCATGGCCTTTTTTATCAACATGGAAACCGTCGGCTAAAGCTAAAGCGGCTGGAGCGCCCATAGATGTTGATATTTCTAAATTAGAGGCTGGTCAGCTTGTTCGTGTCTTATGGCGTAAAAAACCTGTTTGGATATTTAAACGTGATGAAAAAGCACTAGAGTCTCTTGACTCAGAAGACCTAATTAAAAATCTTGATGATCCAGATGGTACAGGCAACTCTAAAAACCAACAGCCAAATTATGTAACATCTAATTTTCGAGCTATTAAAAACAAAGAAAGTGTTGCTGTTATCGTTGGAGTTTGCACGCACTTAGGCTGCTCTCCAACATATAGGCCAGAGCCTGGCGCAGCTGATCTTGGTGGAGACAGTTGGAAAGGTGGTTTTTATTGCCCATGTCATGGCTCTAAGTTTGACCTTGCTGGAAGAGTTTATGCAGGAGTACCTGCTCCAACTAACCTAGTAATACCTCCGTATCAATACGTCACTGATTCATTGATTCGTATTGGAGTTGACCAACAAAAAACATAAGAGAAAATATGAATAATAAACAAAGTTGGATAGACCAAAGATTTCCATTAAGTAAAGTTATTAATGAGCATTTAGCAGAATACTACACCCCCAGAAACTTTAATTTCTGGTATTTCTTTGGTGGCTTAGCAGTGGTGATGCTTATAATGCAGCTGGTTACTGGGATATTCTTAACTATGCACTATAAGCCTGACGCAGAGTATGCTTTTGCCTCAGTTGAGTATATTATGAGAGACGTTGAATGGGGCTGGTTTATACGCTATATGCATTCAACAGGGGCTTCTGCTTTTTTTGTAATAATTTATCTTCATATGATGCGCGCCCTATTATATGGCTCTTACAAGGGACCGAGGGAATTGATATGGATACTTGGTATGGTGCTATATATTCTTTTATTAGCCGAAGCTTTCATGGGCTATGTTTTACCTTGGGGGCAAATGTCGTTTTGGGGCGCCCAAGTAATTATTTCACTTTTTGGCTCAGTTCCGATTGTAGGGCCAGATCTATTAGTTTGGATTTTGGGTGATTATGCTGTTGGTGATGCGACTTTAAATCGCTTCTTCTCTTTACATGTTGTTGTCATTCCACTTATTCTTGTTGTTCTTGTTTTTTTGCATATTGTTGCTCTTCACCACGTTGGATCAAATAATCCAGATGGAATTGAAATAAAGAAAAATAAAGATGCAGACGGTATTCCAAAAGATGGAATTCCCTTTCATCCATACTTCACAATTAAAGATAGTGTTGTTGTTGTTGGATTTTTATGGATATTTTGTGCAGTTGTTTTTTATGCGCCAGCACTAAATGGGTATTTTCTTGAGGCTCCGAATTTCATCGAGGCCAACCCACTTAAAACTCCAGAACATATTGCGCCATTATGGTACTTAACTCCCTATTACTCTGTATTAAGGGCAATTCCTCCCCTGTTTGGCTCACAATTTCCTGGAGTATTAGGAATGTTTGCAGCACTTGGAGTGTTTTTCCTCCTTCCTTGGCTAGATAGAAGCCCAGTTAAATCAATACGCTATCGAAGCCCAATCTATAAGTGGATTCTTGGGACTTTTGTTGTAAGCTTTATTATGTTAGGCTGGCTTGGTGTTCAACCAGTTACTCCGTTATATGTATTACTAGCTCGTATTTTTACGACCTTGTATTTTTCATTTTTTATCTTAATGCCCTGGTTTAGCACTCTTGGAAAAACCAAAGAGGTTCCAGAGAGGGTTACTGGATAATATATGAGAATAAAATTAAAATTAATAGTTGGTTTATCTGTTCTTCTTTTTTCTGTAAACATTTTTGCTGCTAGTAAGGTTCATTTAGATCATGCAAATACTGATATTTTTGACGAAGCCTCCTTACAAAATGGTGCAAAGCTTTTTATGAATTATTGTTCAGGTTGTCATGAGATAAGCTTGATGCGTTACAATCGAATTGCTAAGGACCTAAACCTAACCGAAGAGCATGTTGCTAAAAATCTAATGTTTGCTGGAAATAAAGTAGGGGAAGCCATAACTACAGCTATGCCAGAAGATGGTGCAGCGAAATGGTTTGGAGGCGTCCCACCAGACCTCTCTTTAGTTTCACGATCAAAAGGAACGGACTGGATTTACACTTACCTGCGAAGCTTTTATGATGATGAAGAGAGAATTTTTGGGGTAAACAATACGGTTCTGGTAAATGCTTCTATGCCAGATGTCTTATGGTCATTAAGAGAAAGTCAATCTGAAGAAGAGTTTGACCAAAGCGTTCTTGATATAACAAATTTCTTAGACTACGTTGGTGAGCCAGCAAAACTAATCCGGCTGAAACTAGGTAAATGGGTATTACTATTCCTTGGTATCTTATTTATTCTTACTTATATGCTTAAGAAAGAGTATTGGAAAGATGTTAAGTACGGCATATGGAGGCCGCGCGATTAATATCTGATACAATCTTTAACTTTACATCCCTTGCCCTAACAGGTGAGGTTATTTTTTTTTAATTTGGTGCAAAAACTATGCTATCTAAACCTAATCCATCTTCAACGACCCTCTATGCTGCTTCTGAAGAGCTTGAGTCACATGCAGTTCGATTTATTATGGCTCACAAGTTAATTGAGCGAGAAGTGATAGAGCTTAAGTTTGATGAGATGCCAGAAGAGGTTTTAGAGCTCAATCCTTGTGAAACTCTTCCAACACTTTTTGACAGAGGAATGGTTTTATATGATCTCTCTGTAATTATGGAATATCTAGATGAGAGATTTCCCTTTCCTCCTCTTTTGCCAGTCGACCCTATTGAAAAAGCTGAAAAACGACTTCTAATTTATCGTTTCACAAGATCAGAAGGCTGCTGGTACGAACTTGTAGAAAAAATTCTACATGGCCCAAAAAAAGAAAGTGAAGCCGCAAGAAAAACTTTGCACGGAAACCTTATAGAGCTATTGCCTTTATTTTCTCACAAGCCTTATTTTAAAAGCGAAACAATGACTCTTGTTGATGTCTGTATAGCGCCTATTTTATGGCGTCTTGATCTTTTAGGTATATCTTTGGATGGTAAAAAAGCAAAGCCAATTATGGAATATGCAAACAGGCTTTTTGAAAAGGAAGGTTTTCACGAAAGCCTAACTTTTGCTGAGAAGGACTTCAATTAAAAATCCCCATGTCAAGCGTAGTCCCCTATCTAATCCGAGCATACTGTGATTGGATAGAGGACTCTAGTTTTACGCCTCATATACTAGTTAACTCTGAAAAATCTGGTGTTTTGGTTCCTGAAGGCTTTGCAAGTGAAGGTAAGATTGTTTTAAACATTGCCACCTCAGCAACAGAAGGCCGAGTAATAACCAATGAGTCTATTAGCTTTAAGGCGAGATTTAATGGAAGGTCTGAAAAAATCACCGTGCCATGCACTGCGGTATTATCTATTTATGCTAAAGAAAATGGTGAAGGAATGTTTTTTGATAACAAAGCAGAACTTCTTGATCAAAAAAATAAGAAGCCGAACCTAACTATCTTAGATTAATCTTTCAATTTCAGAATAGAAAAACTCCAAATTACCTTTTGAAAATGGAAGTATTGGAACATCTGTGTACCCAATGAGAGCATCTTTATTAGAAAGTGAGTTTGAATTAATTTCGTTTAACACAAGACACTCAACCTTTAAATTATTTTTCTTTGCGGCTTCAATAGCCATTAACCCTTGACTAACAGCCCCTAACTCGTCTCGAACAACAATGATAACTGGAAGCTCAAGACAAACAGCAAGATCAGAATTAAGCGACCTATCTGCAATTGGAGAATAGATACCACCTGCCCCCTCTACCAAAACAAAACTGTCTCCCACTTGGTTATTACAGGCTTTCACTAAGTCCTCTAAACTAAGAGTCTTTCCAATTTTTGCACTAGCCTCTTCAGGGCTAGCCTCAAGAGCAAAACAATTAGGGCACACTATATTTAAAGGCTCGTTTGAATTGCATGCATTATTTAGCACAATAGCGTCTTTTGGGATATAGTTTCCATCTACGAGATCACAGTTTGTCTCAACAGGTTTTCGAACCTTGATTTGTCTTGTCTTACCAAGATGCTTAATAATTTCAATAGCTACAGTAGTTTTTCCAACCTCTGTATTGCTGCCTGTTATAAAAACTCCATTCATAGCGACATTTTAGACGAAGTTATCAACCCCTAAGTCGCCATAAAAGTATAATGGCGACAATGCAAAATAATCTTAAAACAAGCTTTTGTGGGATGTCATTAAACTCACCAATCATTTTGCTTTCAGGGTGTGTTGGGTTTGGTGAAGAGTACACTCGAATCAAGGGCTTCTCTAATTCTGATGTTGGTGCGGTTTGCTTAAAAGGAACTACTCTAGAGCCACGCCTTGGAAATAGGCTTCATAGAATTGCTGAGACTCCTAACGGAATGCTCAATGCTATTGGCCTTCAAAACCCAGGCACTAATGCAGTCATAAATGACATCATGCCAGGGCTAGATAAAACGGAAACTAAGTTCATTATTAATATTTCTGGCTCAACTGTTGAGGAATTCGGTGAGATTGCAAAGCATTTTGATGATTCTGATATTGATGCTATTGAAATAAACATCTCATGTCCAAATGTAAAAGAGGGTGGTGTTGCTTTTGGAAATGATCCAGAGATGTCTTTTAGAGTTGTCGAGATTTGTAGAAAAAACACGTCTAAACCAATTATTACAAAACTATCGCCAAATCAAACAGACATTGCATCTAATGCAAAGAGGTGTATTGAGGCTGGAAGTGACGGGCTCGCGGTTATAAACACAGTCATGGGCATGGCAATTGATATTGAAAAGCAAAAGCCAGTAATAGGAAATAATCAGGGCGGGCTCTCTGGCCCTGCGATAAAACCGATTGCGCTTTTAAAAGTTCATCAGGTTTACCAGGTCAGTAAAAAATATAATATTCCTATAATTGGTCAGGGTGGAATTGTGTCGGCTAAGGACGCGATTGAGTTCATTATTGCTGGAGCAGACACAGTTGGTATTGGAACTGCGCTGTTTTATGACCCCCTTGTTTGCCAAGAAATAAATGAAGGAATTAGTAAATATCTATTAGAGCACAACTTAAAAGATGTCCAGTCTTTAGTTGGCTCTCTTACTTTAAATTAAAAACTTATAAAATTAATGATGCAAAACGAATATAACGCAGCTGTAATTGAAAAAGAAGCGCAACAGTATTGGGATACTAATAATTCATTTGTTGTGGTTGAGGATACAAGTAAAGAAAAGTACTTCTGCCTCTCAATGCTGCCTTATCCTTCTGGAAGACTGCATATGGGTCATGTTAGAAACTATAGTATTGGTGATGTAATTTCAAGATACCAAAAAATGCTAGGAAAGAATGTTATGCAGCCTATTGGCTGGGACGCATTTGGACTGCCTGCTGAAAATGCTGCTATAAAAAACCAGGTTCCTCCTGCAGGGTGGACTTATGAAAACATTAAGCACATGAAAGAACAGCTTATAGAGCTTGGGTTTGGTTATGACTGGTCAAGGGAGTTAGCAACTTGTCATCCAGAGTACTATCGCTGGGAACAATGGTTTTTTGTGAGATTATTTGAAAAAGGCCTTGTATATAAGAAAAAAGCAGTCGTAAACTGGGATCCTGTAGACCAAACAGTTTTAGCCAATGAGCAAGTAATTGATGGTTGTGGTTGGCGATCTGGCGCGCCCGTTGAAAAGAAAGAGATTTCTCAGTGGTATATGAAAATAACTGATTATGCAGAAGAGCTTCTTGCGGACATTCAAAAACTCGACGGCTGGCCAGATGCTGTAAAAATGATGCAAACGAACTGGATTGGTAAATCTGTTGGACTTGATATTAAATTTAAGCTTACTGATTCTGAAGCACTAACTGTTTATACCACAAGACCTGATACTTTATTAGGCGTTACTTACCTTGCAATTGCTGCAGAACACCCTCTTGCTATTAAGGCTGGAAAAGGTAGTAGTGAGATTCAGATGTTTCTTGAAGAGTGTAAAAAAATGGAAACAGCTGAAGCAGCCATTGAAACAATGGAGAAAAAAGGCGTTGACTCTGGACTGACTTGTGTTCACCCAATCACAGGTGAATCTACTCCAATTTGGATAGCAAATTTTGTTCTTATGGGTTATGGAACAGGAGCAGTAATGAGCGTTCCAGCTCATGACCAAAGGGACTATGAGTTTGCAAAAAAATATAGTATATCCATCGTTAATGTAATTTCTGACCAGAATGGCAATGTAGATACGAGTGAAACAGCTTACGCTGAAAAAGGAGTCCTAATAAACTCTGGCGAGTTCAACGGTTTAGACTTTGACCAGGCGTTTACTGCAATTAGTGAGAAGCTTTCAACCTTAAAAATGGGAGAACTAAAGACTAATTATCGTCTTAGAGATTGGGGCGTTTCAAGACAGCGCTACTGGGGCTGCCCAATACCAATAATTAACTGTCCTTCTTGTGGGGATGTTGCTGAAAGCCTCGAAAACCTTCCTGTGAGACTTCCTGAAAATGTTGAACTTGATGGCGTTGGCTCTCCATTAAAAAAGATGCCTGATTTTTATAGCGTATTGTGTCCTAAGTGTGGAGCAGAGGCGAATAGAGAAACAGATACTTTTGATACTTTTTTTGAGTCTTCTTGGTACTTTGCAAGGTACACATGTGTTGATCAAAGTAATGCTATTTTAGATGAGCGGGCCAACTATTGGCTTCCTGTAGATCAATATATAGGTGGAATTGAGCATGCGATCTTACACCTTTTATACTCGCGTTTTTTCACAAAACTATTACGTGACGAGGGGGTAATTGAAGCGAATGAGCCTTTTACAAACCTTCTTACACAAGGGATGGTTTTGAAAGATGGCGCTAAAATGAGCAAATCAAAAGGGAATACAGTTGACCCCCAAGAAATGATTGCTAAGTATGGTGCTGATACAGCAAGGCTTTTTATACTATTTGCAGCTCCCCCAACTCAAGATCTTGAGTGGTCGGACACCGGGATTGAGGGTGCTTATAGGTTTGTAAACAAATTTTATCGTCTTGTTACTGGGTTTGTAGATTCCAATAAAGGCAATAAAACCGCTAAGTCTAATCTTGAAGACCTAACTGATGAGCAAAAAGAAGTTAGGAAAAAAACTCATTTAGCACTCAAAAAAGTTGGTGATGATTTAGGCAGAAGACATTCATTCAATACCGCTATAGCGACTATGATGGAGCTTAACAATACTTTGTCTAAATTTACAGACATGTCTGAAAAAGGCGTCGCTGTTAGGAAAGAGTCGATTGAAATCATGGTCAAGTGCCTTAGCCCAGTAATTCCTCATCTATGCCACCACCTTTGGCTTTTACTGGGTGGGAAAAAGGCTGTAGTAGATACTAATTGGCCAGTTGTTGACGAATCTGCACTTATTCAAGACACTATACAAATCATTGCCCAAGTTAATGGAAAATTAAGAGCGAAAATGATGATTCCATTAAACTCTGACAATCAAGAAGTTCAGGAATTAGCTTTGGCTGACGAAGGCGTTAGCAAGCATATAGAAGGCAAAGAAATAATTAAAGTTATTGTTGTCCCAAACAAGCTTATAAATGTAGTTGTTAGATAAAATTATATATGTTGGGAGTAGTTTTAACGGTTTAACATCTTTTCGATTTGTTCTCTTAATATTAGCTCCATTACAAACCCCATTTTGCCTCCTGGAACAACTAAAGTATTTGGCCGTGACATAAAAGAGCCTGCAACCATATCCTGTAAATAAACAAAATCGCAGTACTTATGATCTTGGAATCTAACAACTACAAAACTTTCGTCCTGAGTGGGTATGTCTCTTGCAATAAAAGGGTTTGAAGTATCTACCGTGGGAACGCGCTGGAAATTAATATGTGTTCTGGAAAACTGAGGTGTGAGGTAAGTAATGTAGTCCCACATTCTTCTATGAATTGTATCTACTGTCGCCTCAGCCGAGTACCCTCTTTGCTCCTTATCTCTATGAATTTTTTGAATCCATTCTAAATTTACTACAGGAACTACCCCTATTAATAAATCAACAAATTTTGCGACATCTATATTTCCATCTTTAACGCCGCCATGAAGACCTTCATAAAAAAGTAGGTCGCTGTCTCTACCGACATCTTCCCAATCAGTAAACTCTCCAGCTTTTTTTTCAAAGGGGGCGCCTTCTTCATCAGAATGAATATAGAAACGACGATTACAATGGCCTTTTTCACCATAATCTCTAAATGTACTCTCAATCAAATCAAAGTGGTTTGCCTCTGGACCAAAATGACTAAAATATTTATTTCCTTTCTTGTCTTCGGCCTTCATGACACTCTTCATTTGCTTACGATCAAACTTATGAAAACTGTCTCCTTCAATAATTACTGGCTTAGCACCCACTCTTGAAAAAATATGATTAAAGGCATTTTTGACAGTCGATGTTCCAGCGCCAGATGAGCCAGTTATGGCAATTACAGGATGTTTTTTTGACATAGCCCCACCAATTATAAGAAAACTATATTTATTATCTTACAAAGTTAGTCGAGCTGTTAATAAATAAATTCATAACAGCTTGAATTTAAATCACGGGGAGTTTTGTTAATTAAAAATCTAAGTTATCGACTTTAAGGGCGTTTTGTTCAATGAAATTTCTTCTTGGCTCAACTTCATCTCCCATTAATGTTGTGAAAACTTCATTAGAGGCGATAGCATCTTCAATTTTTACTCGAAGCATTATTCTTGTCTCTGGATTCATTGTTGTATCCCAAAGTTGATCAGGATTCATCTCTCCTAATCCCTTATATCTTTGAAATCCTTGACCTTTTCTTGCCTCAACCAGTAAGAAATTCAAAGCAGCAGAAAAATTAGGTGTTTTAATTTCTTTTGTACCCTTTTGAATATACGTTTCATCGTCAAACATACTCTCAACTTGGTCCGAATATGCTTCTATTTTTTTAAACTCAGAAGAGTTAAAAAATGCCTCATCAAGACAAATATTTGTGACCTCTACCCCATATGTTTTCAATGAGTACAGGATGCTATTATTTTTAAATTCTAAAATATTTTGCTCAGACATTGAACTATTGTTGTTCATTTTTTCTTGAAGATTATTACACCATTCCTTCGAATTTTTTTCATTAGCTAAGTCTAACTTTGGCATTCCCAACATAGACATTAACAACGGTTCATTATATTTTTTTCCAAGTTTTTCAATAGTGCCAATTGTATTGTAGTAACTGGTAACAAGTTTTTCAAGAGCAACACCTTGTATAGCAGGAGCGTCCTTACTAACAAAAAGACTTGCATCGTTTATTGCTTCCTGTTGAAGATATTCATTAAGCTCAATATCATCCTTAAGGTAACGTTCTTGCTTACCTTTTTTAATTTTATAAAGGGGTGGTTGAGCAATAAATAAATAACCATTCTCTATTAGTTCTGGGTAGTGACGATAAAAGAAAGTCAATAGTAAAGTTCTAATATGGGCTCCATCAACATCCGCGTCGGTCATAATAACTATCTTGTGATATCTTAACTTTGTAAGATCATATTCTTCCTTACCAATGCCGCAACCCAAAGCCGTAATAAGTGTTCCCACCTCTTGAGAGGATAGAATTTTCTCAAATCTAGCTTTTTCTACATTTAAAATCTTACCTTTTAATGGAAGAATCGCCTGTGTTCTTCTATCCCTTCCTTGTTTGGCAGATCCCCCAGCAGAATCACCCTCTACTAAGAAAATTTCTGATTCAGCAGGGTCTTTAGTTTGACAATCACTTAATTTACCTGGTAGACCTGCTATATCCAAAGCGCCTTTACGACGAGTCATTTCGCGTGCTTTTCTAGCAGCATCACGAGCCCTAGAGGCATCGAAAATTTTTCCTATAATAATTTTGGCTTCTGCAGGGTTTTCAAGGAGGTATTCACTTAGCTTCTCACTTACAGATGATTCAACTGGCGCTCTAACTTCAGATGAAACTAACTTGTCTTTTGTTTGCGAAGAAAACTTAGGGTCTGGAACCTTAATTGATAAGATAGCAGTTAAACCTTCTCTTGTATCTTCTCCAGTAATAGCAGCTTTTTCTTTTTTTGCTAAACCAGATGCATCTATGAAATTATTAAGAGTTCTTGTTAATGCAGCTCTTAAACCAGCAAGATGCGCGCCACCATCCCTTTGTGGAATGTTGTTAGTAAAACAATATACGCTTTCATTGTAAGAGTCACTCCATTGAAGTGCTACATCAACAGCAATATCATCTTTCTCTGTAGAAATTGAAATAATATCATTATGAATTGGATTTTTAGATTTGTTTAAGTGCTCTACAAAGGCCTTAATACCGCCCTCGTAAACAAAAATATCTTTTTGATCTGTACGCTCATCATTGATTTCAATATGAACGCCTGAATTTAGAAAAGATAGCTCACGTAATCTATTTGATAAGGTTTCAAATTTAAAAACTGTTTCAGTGAAAATCTCAATACTTGGTTTAAAGTGAATTGTTGTGCCTGTTTTATCTGATTTTCCTGTGGTTTTAATTGATGAAACTGGGACGCCTAGAACATAATCCTGTTCATAACTTTCACCAGACCTATGAATGGTTAGTTTTAAAGTTTCTGAAAGAGCATTTACTACAGAGACGCCAACTCCATGAAGACCGCCAGAAACCTTGTATGAGTTATCATCAAATTTACCACCAGCATGAAGCACAGTCATAATAACTTCAGCTGCGGATATTCCCTCTTCAGGATGAATATCAACTGGTATACCGCGACCATCATCTGTTACGGATATTGAGTTATCTTCGTGTATTACCACCTCAATTTTTGAGCAGTGGCCAGCTAGAGCCTCATCAATTGAATTGTCAACAACTTCGAACACCATATGATGAAGACCAGTGCCATCATCTGTGTCACCAATATACATTCCAGGGCGCTTTCTAACAGCGTCTAAACCCTTTAAAACTTTAATATTGGAGGCTTGGTATTCTTCGGTCATAAATGGCCTTTAAAAAATGAATTTATTATACCACGGGTAGTAACTTTATCGATAAATCATATAACATTTTTCATGTTACTGTTATAAGAAATTTTTTACTTATGCACTGACAATAACACCCTTTTCAATGCGGTAAATATTTGTTTTTCTGGGGTCCAAAGGCAGCTCTTTATTACCAATATCAGTTATGAATATTTGAATATTCAGGTTTGTTAAAAAATCAAGTATTGAATTAATTTTATTTTGATCAAGCTCTGAAGAAATATCATCAATTAGAACAACTGGGGCCGAGTTTTCTTTGGCTAAAACAAGTACTTGAAGCATCCAAAATACAATTGATAGTTTTTTTTGCTCACCTCTTGAAAGAAACCCCTCGTTTTTTTTGTCTAAGTAGAAATCAACTGAAGCCCTATGGGGGCCATACCCCAAGTGTTTTGTTCTTATAAAAGAGTTTTTGTTGTTTTGGAGATACTGATTAATTTCGTTATGGTTAAGACCATCAACATCTTTTGTCCAGCCTGTCTGTAAGACAAATTCCAAGCTTTTAGTTGATTCAACAAAACTTTCAAGTTTTTTCAATGAGCTCTCTTCAAGCATTTTTGTCAGTTTTTGTATATAGTTTATTCTAGCATTAGAGATTTCGACAGATAATAAGGAAAATTTTGAAAACCATTCATCAAGTTGATTTTGGTTATTACCGTTTAGAATTGCATTTATATTTTTTAAGGTTTTGTTATATGATTTGTATGTTTTTAATATCTCTTTATTGTTGTGAAAAACACCCCAGTCAAGATAAGATCTTTTCAGTTTTGGAGTTCCGCCGACTATAAACCCTCTATCAGGAGAAATAATTTGTGTTGGTAGGTGTTGACTTAAGAGGCTGTTACTAGTAATTTTCTTATCACCAATTACAATAGTGCTTTTACTTCTTGATTTATTTAAAGTGGTTTTCTCACCATCGATTATTGCATTTATTTGTACAAGTTCTTCATCAAAAGGAATAACGTCTTTTATGTTTTTTGACTTAAATGATCGATTGTGTCCTAAATAATATAGCG
>Ga0308016_10000092_pt1 | contig 44521 bp, 63 predicted proteins | sample Neamet233_FD_203129 | JGI IMG/M metagenome (GOLD analysis project Ga0308016, IMG submission 203129) | Marine microbial communities from water near the shore, Antarctic Ocean - #233 | ecosystem: Environmental > Aquatic > Marine > Unclassified | place: Southern Ocean | collected 2014-07-28
GGTGTTGTTAAGGCGGAGATGTCTTTGTTTAATTCTAGAGAAGAGGTTAAGTATTACCAGATAGAACTGTTTGATTTAAACTGGAACAACTTACCCTTTTCATCTACGTATAAGATTATAAAGGTAGAGTATAGAGAACGTAAAGACTTTGATGTATACATACGTAAGTCAGATTTAGATATAGCTACATACATTTGTACTACATCTAAGGTTAAGAAGACTACAAAATCAAGTACGTTAATATCATCTAAGATATGTTCTAGGATTGATGGCAAGCCTGTATGAGACTAGCCCTTATACTTTTTCTTATGGCTGGCACAGCTTACGCAGACAGTAGTTCGTTGGCATTGTCTTTGCCTAACCCACCAATGAACTACCAATCAGACTCGTTTTCGTCAGGTAATCTAAGATGTAGTAACGCAGTAGGTGGAGGTGTAAACCTTGAGTATGGTGTAACAGGAGTACTTTCTGGATTGGATACAAACAGTCGTGGTAAAGACATAGGGGTTTATGCTCGTATAGTTATCCCTTTAGATAAGCCTCGTTCACGTATAAACTGTGATGACTTATATCAAATAGAGTTAGCCCAGCGCAGACTAGAGATACAAAAGCTACGAGATGAATTAGCTCAATTAAAGACTTTACAAGAAGCAGGGTTAAGGTCGAGTAAAGGAATGGACTTTGAAAATTAATGGTAGATTTAACAAAAGTAGAAGGGATAGAGAGTCGTGAGTTTAAAGCGGGTGGTGTTAAAATGTCGTTGGGTTCTATTACGGCTATATTCATATTTATATCTACAGTTGTCGGGGGTTTGTACGGCGGCTTTGTTATGTATCAAAAGATTGAAGAGGTTGCTGGTTTGGATTTGGGAGAGTACCAGCAACAGATGGAAGTAAATGACGCTAAGATAGTTGGTATATCTGAAAAGGTAGAAGAGAGTGTCGAGTATACTAGAGACATTAAGAACGGCTTGAAGGATGACATCTTACGAATTGAACAACAGACAGATCGTATTGAAGACATGGTACGTGAAAGTGAAGATAAGATAAGAGCAATGATAGATGCAGCTGAGGTTCGTTTTGAGAACCAAAGAGAACGTGTTAGGACTTCACAGAACACTGACATGAAAGAGCTAGAAGATAGACTAATGGGTAAACTACAGAGAGCTTTAGATAACCCTCTCGCAGATTAACATAAGAAAAGGCTTGACAGATAACTGGTAAGCTATTATACTTTGTCGTATGGCAATAAAAGGAACATAATAGAATGATGCAATTCAAAGGATTTAAACCCAAGGCCATGCAATCAATTGCAGGTAAGTTAGGGTATCGGGGTAACATGAGTGGGTTTAATGATTACTTAGCTCAGAACCCTGACAAAAAAACTACTATGGATATGTATCAAAATAAAGCTGTGCAAATGATGAACGGTGGTATGGCTAAACGTAACTATGCAGTTGGTGGTGTAGCAGAGTATGATCGTGATGCAATATCAAAGATTGCGCGTCCTATTGATGGTAAGTTAAGCCCAGATGTAGATCAAGGTTTTTATAACTCACAGGAATATAGAGACTTCCAAAATAATCCCGGAAACAGGGTGGGTACTACAGATATGTATGATAGCCCATTTTTTGGTTCTATGGGTTCTAGTAGTGTTGGTAAGGCGCAAGATAGAGCATACGAAGCATATTTAGCTACAAAAAACACAGACCCTCGTGAAGCTACAACAGCATCTATTGCTGACATTTCTGCACAACGAGTTCAAGACCCTAGATTACCAACAGGTACACAGGTTAATCCTGTAGGTACTGTAGCACAACAAGATCAACTTATTGATCCAGCTAGTGGGCAATTAAAAGGTGACATAGTTTCACCTACTGCACTTGCAGATACTACTCAAGCTACAGCGCCTACAGCTATAGAAACTTCTACCATTGATCCACGTACTGTATCTGCCGATGTAAACGCCGTAGCGGATGCAACTACTGCCGCACAAGGTACTGTTGATCCTAATGCAATAATAACAGGTGCACAGCAAACTACTACAGCGGTAAGTGATCTCACTGCCGCGCAAGGTACAACTACTCTTATGAGTAATCCTGTACAACGTAAGATAGAAGCTGGTGAATTAATTACTGGTGTAGCAGATGCCGCTGTAGCTTCTGCGTACACAGAACAGATACAAGCCGCTACCGCTACGCCCACTGACAAAGCTACTGTAAAAGGTCAGCTTGATGGGTTGATGAAAGACTTTGATGATGGTGCTACACCTTCATGGGCCGCTGGTGCAATGCGAGCTGCAAATACTGCAATGATTGCACGTGGTCTTGGGTCGTCTTCTATGGCAGGTCAGGCAATAATACAAGCTACAATGGAATCTGCTTTACCTATAGCACAAGCAGACGCAAAAATAGTTTCGATGTTTGAAGTACAGAACTTGTCAAACAGACAACAACGTGCTATGCTTGCAGCAGAACAACGTGCTAAGTTTATGGGACAAGAGTTTGACCAAGCATTCCAAGCTCGTGTGTCTAACTCAGCTAAAGTATCTGATATAGCTAACATGAACTTCACTGCAGATCAACAAGTTGCATTAGAGAATAGTCGTATAGCTAACACTATGAACCTTGCCAATTTAAGTAACAGACAAGCTTTAGTAATGGGAGAAGCTGCAGCACTATCACAACTTGACGTATCTAATTTAAACAATAGACAACAGGCCGCAGTTACTAACGCACAGAACTTGATGCAAATGGATTTAACTAACTTATCTAATGAGCAAGCTGTAGAAATATTTACTGCACAACAACGTATACAATCTCTGTTCACAGATCAAGCACAAGAGAACGCCGCTAAACAGTTTAATGCTACAAGTGAAAATCAGACTGAGCAATTCTTTGCTAACTTAGCTAGTACTACTGCACAGTTTAATACTTCACAATCTAATGCACAGTCACAGTTTAACGCCGGAGCAACTAACGCACAGAATAACTTTACATCCGAAATGATGAATCAACGTGATCAGTTTAACGCACAGAACAAATTAGTGATTGAACAATCTAATGCTACGTGGCGTAGGCAAATAGCTACTGCAGATACAATAGCGGTCAATCGTGCTAACGAATTAAATGCAGCTTCTATGTTAGACATTAGTAATACTGCGTATACAAACATGTGGCAGTACTATGCTGACACTATGGAGTACGCGTACACAGCGGCTAATAGTGAGCGTGATCGTATGACTGAGTTAGCAATTGCTAAGCTACAGGTAGATGCATCGTTTGATATTGCTAAATGGAACGCTGACTCTTCATCAACTGCCGCTATGGGTAACGCTATTGTTAAAATTGCTACAAGTAGCATGGGTGGTGACGGTGGTTCTATCGTTGGTGACGCATGGAATATGTTTAAGGGAGTATTTTAGGAGAGTATAAATGTTAAATAACCCAGCACGAAAAGCATACGCAAGTATCATAACATCAGAAGACGGTAATACAAAACCTGAAAAAACATCTATGGGATTACTATCTAGGGCACGTAAATCTATGCGTAAAGATACAGAAGTGTCCGATGAACCTAGAGATAGGATACGACAGTACATGACAGACATACGCATGAAAAGAAAAGAGATAAGAGATGGCAGAAGTACAACAGAAGTTTGATGCACCAATTCCGGGCATGTCACTGACTGCCGAAGTAGGAGCTAGACCTTGGCAATCACCACCTAAGTATGGTACAATAGAAGAAGCACTTACGCATTACATTCCTCGTATTACTTCAAGTGAAATGTACGAAGAGCTTTTAGATATTATGGAGTTAGGTATACCTTTAACGAGTTTAGCTGACATGATACAGTCCGGTGGAGTTATGGAAGGTTTGCATTCTATTGATGTAGGTGTACTAATTACTCCTGTAATAATGGAAACTCTTGCGCTTATGGGTGACGAAGCAGGTATAGAGTATGAACTTGGTATGGAAAACCGTATTGATGAAAACAAGATACCTGACAGTAAGATTGCAGTAGCTATAAAAAAGATGCGTGATAAAATGCCGGAAGCAATTGATGCCGCTAAAGAAAATGTTGACGAAGTACCTATGGAAGCTGAAGCTGAAGAACTAGCACCAGAACCTACGGGCTTAATGGCAAGGAGACTATAGTATGGGATTTAATTTTAAAGCTCTTTTGGGTGGTATGGCTGAGGGTATTTCAGAAAAAATAGACCTTGATGAAAAAAAGAAATACCTTCGAGATGAAAAGACAGCGGATCGGTTGTACGAAAAGACAGAAGAAGACAGGTTATACAAACGTAATAAAAAAAGGCAAAAAGATGAATTTCTTAAAGAGACTACAGGTATGTTAGAACTATTTGGTTATAACCCTGATGAACAGGCGTCCTTACTTTCTATGGGTACGGCTGCTGCAAACGAATTTTTACAAATAAATAGAGATGCAAGGGCAAAGGGACTAGATGGTCGCACTATATTTAACATGACTAAAGGAAACGCTACTGACGCCCAGAGCATTTTAAACAATGCGGAATCCCTTAACGAGCCTGTAGTTGCACAGATGGGTGATATAACTGCAGAAGCAAAAGTAAAAACGCAAGCGGAAACCGTAGGTAAAAACGTACAAATATCTGATGGGTTTTCTATAAACTCAGAAGCCTACGCACAATTGTATGGTGAGCCTGATCCTATCTATAAAACATTTGATGCAGGTTTAACTGATTTGTCTTTAAAGATAACACGCAACCCTAATAGCAAAAATATCGGTCAATGGAATGAGCAACGAGAAGCTATACTCCAAACTATACGTGATAAGAAAGAAGCTGAAGCTGCGAGTGGTGATACTACAACGAAGGCCATCTTTGGTTTGGGTACTGTAAGTAGTAATATAAATGAGATTCGAAGAGGTGCAGGTGCAGGGTATGGTTTTGACGTAGGTATTGATGGTGAAATTAAAAACATGACCGAGGGTAATCAATTCTTAGGGGACATATTAAATTTAAGTGTAGCACGGCAAATGATAGAGCGTAACATGGGTATAGATGATGAGGGTATGCGTAATGCAACAAACGGTCTGTATAACGACGCCATGAGCAGTTTAACTCTTTACGCACAAAATTTATCGCAATCCGATACAGGCACTAGCGTCTTAGTACAGGCGGATAGTAACGAAGACTTTTTAAATAACGCTGAGCGTGGTGTATATAAAGAAGGTCAGGTTGTAAAAACGCCTACATCTATCTACGTATTTACTGGCATTAAAGATTTTGTAACTACCAATCAAGATACTTATGGAGCAAATTACTTTGAAGTTGGGGGCGAGTAGTATTTTATGGAACCATTAACTTATGAACAACGTCTTGCAAAGATGAAGAAAAAAGACAGCGGTAATGTAGGGACTGTAGTTGTCGAAAAACCTGTAGTCATTGACAAAGAACCTGTAGTCATTGACAAAGAACCTGTAGTCATTGACAAAGAACCTGTAGTCATTGACAAAGAACCTGTAGTCATTGACGAAGAGCCTGTAGTTCCTGTAGCCAGTGATGTAGAGCTGTCTTGGGAAGATGAGTTGTCTATAATGGATGCTCGCATACTTAAACAAATTGATGAAGGTAAGGGAGAAGAAGAGTATTATAATGAGTACGATAAAGTAGGACTTTTTGGAAAGCCTATGCGTGTACGAGATGAAGATAACGAAGTATACCAACGAGCACTAGAACGAGCCAGAAAACTTGATGAAGAAAACGGTACAACAACTGAAGTAGAACTTGTCAAATCTCGTAAGGCAAACATGACTGCTATTTATGATCGTAAAGTAACTAACCGTGCAGGAGACTTTAAGGATGCAGCGATAGATGTAAACAATCTTCTTATGAGTGACAATGTTTTAGAACGTACCTTTGCTGAGGGCTTGCTGGAATCAGGTCTTGACGTAGATACAATTTCTGCAATGATGGCTACCGCTAACTTTTTACCTTTTGTTGGTGCAGCTATTGGCATTGCTGATTTACCCCAAAACTATAGTAGTATAAAAAAAGATTTAGCCAACGGTAATTTTAAAAGTGCCGCTGCGACTGCCGGTATTTCTTTGGTTGAAGTAGGTGCATCAATCTTTGGTGGACGAGCCGTTGTCAAAACAGCTAAAAATAACTTGATGGAAAAGAATATAAAAAGAGCTAGTGAAGGCTTTATTAAAAGTGCTGGTGGTGCAGACTTAGCCGCAAGACAAGTTGCTGAAGTTGCAACAGAAAACGCCGCTAAAGTTGCGCTAGATAATCGTGTGCTTGCTGATCGGTTAATAAAAGAGTTTGAGGTTAAGGTAGGTAAAACCATATCTGTTCAGGATGGTAAACATTTAAAGATTGACGAAGTTAAAGCACGTGAGGCAGGCAAAGAAACGCTAGAACAAATAACAGAACGTGACGGTGATTTATTTAACCTAAACCTTGGTGAAGATACAATCACATCCCCCATACTTAATCCAAATAAATTTAATGGTATCGTTGCGGTTGCGAGTGAGCTAGAAAAGAAATTTCCCGGAAGCTTTGACCCAGATAAAACAATAATAGATAATCTACTAGACCTCACAATAAGTAAAAAGTTAGATGGTCAAGAGTTGATTAACCTCTTAGATGATTACGGCTTAAACTTTGAGGACTATGTTCTTACTATTGTAGGTTCAGGTTCAGAGGCTGGTAAGGTGCTAAACAATCTCTCTCAAATAAGACGCTTAAAACCTGACGCAATAATGCAGATAGATAAAGATGCCGCTAAACTTGCTAAAGACGGGGAGTGGCGAAATAGAATTATGCGTGTCGAAAACATCCGACGTGGTGGCTTGGTGTCACAGCTTGCTACAGCATCTCGTAACCTTCAGTCCGGTGCAATTAGATTGCCTATGGAAAGTTTAGGTAACGTTATGGATCAAGCTATCTACAACATGCAGTACGGTACAGAGGGCGACAAGCTTTTTAGAATGGTAGACACAGTTTTTTCAGGAGAGGTATGGCGGGATAGTTTTCGTGGTATGAAATATGTATTCTCTCGCCCTGATATTGCTAAGGATTATACTGATCTTATAATGCGATCACCAGAGTTAGCAAAACAAAACTCCGCACTGTTAAATAACTTAAACGAAATACAAAAGTTGTCAGGTCGTGGTAAGGGTGGCTTAGAGGATAAAGCTCTATCGGCCCTTGAAGATGCTGTAGATTTTTTAAACACACCTAACCGTTGGCAAGAACATCTAATGCGACGTGGAATATTCTTTAGTGAATTACAACGTTTAAGTAAGCGTGAGTTTGGTATTGATTTAATTGATGAGCTACAAAAGGGAAACCTAAAAGGTTTACTTAATGACTCAAGTAACGTTATAAAACGTGGCAAGAACCAGAGGAGTTTTTTATCTATAGTGGATGACTCTGTGCAAAAGTCGCTTGACATTACATACGCAAAACAACCAGATACAGAAGTATTTCGTAGTGTCTCTACATTTATTACACGCAATGGTTTAACTGTTATTATGCCGTTTCCTAGATTTATGTTTAATAGTATGGAGCTTCTGGGGCAATACGCAGCTGGAGCATCCATACCTTTAACACAAAAACTATCTAGTATAGTTACCGGTGGTAGAGTAGGTGGTGGACCATTGACCGCCAAAGGCCGACAACGTATACAGCGAAACATACAGGGTTTCGCGGCGGTAGGTGCAGCCTACCTGTATAGAACATCTAAGGATGCCCCTTCAAAGTATAATGAAGTACCTGTAGGTGACAAAGCTGTACTAAACACTACTGCGACTTACCCCCTAGCACAGTATTTGTATGCTGGTGAGGCAATTAAACGTTTGATGGATGGTACATTCTTCGGTACGTGGTTTGATCCTAAAGAATTTGTAGAGCTATTTACAGGTAGTAACTTTCGTGTTGGCGTAGGTAACTCTATACTAGAGGAAATAGCAGAGCTTGCTAATGCAACAGACTTAACTGCAGGAGAGACGGCGGGACGTCTTATCGGTAGGCCACTAGGAAATTACTTATCTACATGGGGTGTGGCCTTTGGTCAAGTAATTGATGCAGAACGGGCGACAGGTGTACGTGGTACAAAACTTAAAGAGACTGCACAAGACCCTACATTCAGCTTTGCAGACTCTCTTGGAAAAAATTTAGTCCAACCATTACGTAACCGTGGTTTGATTACAACGCCTTCACAGGAAGCTACTATGCCCGACAAAGAATATGCTGGGTTTTATGATGGGCGTGAACGTATGTATCCCGGAATGAAATTTCTTGGTTTGTCTATGACCACTGCACCAACAGAGGATAAGGAATACTTAGGTAATTTTGGTATAGATTGGCGTATACTTAGTAGTAAAAGTAAAGTACCTAGTATAAAGAACTATGAGATACGTATGTTAAATAATTTCTTACCTATTATTGTAGAGTTAGGACAGAAACAAGAAGACAAGTTACGTCTTGAGTATAGTGAGCAAAGCGATACTGTCCAAAAAGAGTTTACATCGAACGAGTATGTAAGCAATAAGTTACGCCCTCTGTTAAAGGCACAGATAAGCAAGTACAAAACTAAAATAAGTAGTGCGTCGAAAGTCAAAGGCGATGCTTATACTAGAGCAATGATTGAATATCGAAAAACACCAAGGGAGTTTCGTAAGTTAGCTACCACTGAATTTATTAAGCGTGGTATCAATAGGGGAAATCGAGTGCCCGATCCCTTGAACGCTGACGATTTAAGAGAGTTAGCCATCATAGGTAAGGCGTACAAAAAAGCATACAGTAAATAAATAAAGGGGGCAATTAAGCCCCCTCTTTTTTGTCTATCGTTTGTCGCCATTGCCACCTATAGTACCTGCTTCTTTTCTGTCTAGTAACTTCTTCTCATTCTGTGCCGCTATCATACCGAGTGTCAGGTTGAGATCAGTGGCTAGTGCGGCACAGTACCACAACACGTCACCTATCTCACTGGAAAGTTGTTCCTTCCAATCTGTGGGTAACTGTTCTGGACCATCACGTATGAGCTTCTTGACCTTGTTAGCTACCTCGCCTGCCTCTCCTGCTAATCCGAGGGCTGGGTACAAGATACGATACTTATCATCATAGATTGCAGTAGTACTGGCACTACGTTGGTATGAATTAAAATCAGACATACTGTACTTCTCCTTTAGGAATTGATTTGCTTCTTCTGCTAGACTCATTTTCTTTTACCCGTTTTACATTCTCATAGTAGGCTGTATTGAAGCCCCTGTTCCACTCACGAAACTGCATTGTATCTTTGTGGAAAGGTGGGGTGACACGCCCATATTTAAAGCTGTCATACCCCATTAAAAACTGTACCTTTAAGGGTGCATCATACTTACCCAATCCACGTTCTGCTCTAGTCTTTCTTATCATAAGACGTCTCCTTATTTTATTTTTTAGTTTTAGGTAGCATTGGTTTATCTATATCGCTCAGCGCTAACTGCAAGTTCAAAACAAGTGTCTCACCCAACTTTCGTAGGCTATGCAACTGATAGTCTATCTGCGTTTGCAAGTTACTGTTATACTTAATTTCAGTAACTATCTTTTTTTGTTCGTCGTCGAAGTTATCAGTTTCATACTCTACTTCGTGTAGTGTTATTTTAACCATGTTTATATTCTCCTTTGATTACGTTAGCCCCACCCCAGTTAAGGGGCAGGGTAGTTAGTTAGCTTATATCTACCATCTCACATGAGTCTCCACTACATGCAAGCGTTTGCATTGAGCTAGTGTTGTCCTCTATCTCATAGTCAGATAGTCTTGACCAATCAATCTTCTTAGGCATAGCCTTTAGTAGCACATTATAGGTATCCTTGTCCACCTCTTGATAGGGTGCTTGTTGATAACTATGGTCTGAGTGTGGCAAGAAGGACACACCTGACATCTCATCAAAGTACTTGTACACAAATGCTCCTACTTCCATCCACTCTTCATCTCGAACAGTGCATGTGATACTTGGTTTGTGTTCACACCAGTGGCGTTGATACATAAGCCATGTCTCAAGTTGCTCAATGGCGGTCATGTCGTTTCGTGTAACAGAACCACGAGGTGACTTAACTGGAAAACTAAACACAGTAGTAGTGTCCGGCTTCATTACGCATGGCTCATTGGGCACACCTTGTGCATTCATAAATTGTGTTAGTCCATCTTTGTTGTCACCGCGAACAGTACGAATATAATGGGTTGAGTGACGAGCATGAATCCCAGAAGCAGAGTCAACAAGCTGGGAGACAGTACCAGAAGGTTTGACGCAAGTGATAGCAGTAGAAGCAGGGATGCCAAGCCGTTCAGCCCACTCAGAGTTAGTATCAATTGCGATCTTTTTAAGTTTCTCAAGTGTATTCTCCAATCCTTTGTTTTTAGATGTCATCAGTGGGTTGTCCATCAGACCTGTCAACGACACACCTAGCAATCGCTCTTCGTCTGTATTTCTCTGCCATATCTTACGCAAGTAAGGAAACTTGGTGAAGCTAGATTGTATAGTACCTAGTATCGTAGCCATGTATACCTTAGCTGATAAGGACTCAATGGTATCGGTTGCTCGTACAACTACCTCCGTTAAATTACAGAATTGATATGGGCGTAAAATTATCTCGCTGCAAGGATTGCAACCGAACTCATAGTTAGGATCACGTCTGCCATTCTTAGCGGCTTGTACCTTAGATGCTTGTCGATTAAAGATACCACGTTCACCTGACTTACTTTCAACTAACGACTGCCACTCACGCATGAATGTTTCCATGTCTGGCTTCTCAGTATAGCATACAGAGTTATTAGCTAACGCACGATGCGGTGCGGTCTCCCACCACTGTCCTGACTTAGCGTGGCGAATGCGATCATCTGATAAATTTGACAGGGAAATCATCGCTGATCTACGCACCCCACCGACTACAACTATTTGCCCAATGAAACACATAAGATCGTGACACTCTATGCTAGACAGCTTACGTCCTTGTGCCCCTTTGAATGTAGAGATTGCAAAGTTAAGCAACTCTATCAATGGAGCTGGACCACTAGCCCTACCACCAAATGTCTTTAGCCTTGCACCTGCAGGACGAACACGGCTAGTATCAAACTTAGGTATCTCTCCTGCCCATAGTAGCGCAAGCATTTGACGTAGTGCCTTAGCCCAACCTTCCTTACTGTCCTTAACTACAATCATTGTGTCACTGTTATACAGCTCAGGTATTTCGGGTAGCTTGTTAATGAACTGACGCTCAACGCTAAAGCCTACACCAGTACCACACAACAAGATGTACATAGCTTCGTCGAATGACTTAGGGTCATCAACTGGTAGGTAGCTACAATTAAAACCTGCTGTATTGTCTCTGTCTAAAGCAGGGCCAGCCGACATCATTGCTCGCATAGAAGGCATCACTTCTAGGTTAAGTATAGCTTCTTCTATTTCTTTTGCTATGTGTATTGTGTCGATGTCCAGTACTCGTCGCACTACATTATCCATGTAACGTCCGACTGTCTCAGACCATGACTCTCTTCGTCCTTCACTGTCAACCCAACGTGCATACCGAGATGTATGTATAAATGATTGATAGTCTGTTGGTAAATAATTGTTCATATGTTTTGTTACTCCACTACTGTTTTAATTGATTTAATTGTCATACCATCTACATCGTAGATAAATTCTTGTAATGCTTCCCTGATTTCATCATTCACAATACCGTCAGTTGGCATAGGATAATCTTCTTCGTCTATCTCTATGGTTAAGAATACTTTAACTATCATCTTGGTCCTCAATCAGTACCTTTAGATACCACTGCGCTTTCTGCAAATCCTCTAAGCCATTCTTGTATTTAAAACGCCACAAGTATTTCATTATGTTACCCTGTAAGTAGTACGAGAAACCATCTTCACCTGTTGCGGCACGAATAGCATCTATACACTCAACACCTGCGAAGTTGTAATGTGCTGGTGAGTTTACCATATCTTCTTTGACTGCATTTATTTGTTCTAACTTCATATCATATCTCCTATACTAATGGAACGTTGCTTTTATCACATTACCTACTACACTGTCAATCCTATTCTTAACTGTTTCTTTTTCTACTTCATCAGTTTGATTTTCTAATTCCCTATCTCGTATATTCATTAAGGTATTGCGAACTTCTTCACTCTCTTCTATTGCTGGTACTGCGGCACAGACCATTTGTGTTATACCCATCAGGTGATAGTGATCGTCATCTGACACATCGTTATCTTCTGTAGTTATACACCCTACCATAAGCTCTCCTGTCCAATCTCCTTGTTCATCAAAGAAGGGTGATAACCTTATGATATAATCATTTGGGCTAAAGTCTATAAATATTTTATCTTCATCGTCTTTCATGTATGTTATCCCCTTTTCACTCTCTTGTATGGACACTGTATCAATGGTGGATGCATGTCCTTGCCTGTTTCTTGTAACCATTCTATAGGTATGATCCTGTCTGCATAAGGTATACCATGCTTAGCACACCATTGTCCATAGCTAGTTTTAGCTCCTTTGCTTAATTTTCTTTTACTACTTGTAAACACAAATCTTATGTCAAGCTTGGGGTGCTGTACCTTAACTGCTAAATGCTTTCGCCTATCGTCAGAATTAAATAATCCCTTTGTCTCAATTATAATACCATTCTTCAACACGAAGTCTGGAGTATAGGTTCGGTACATGAGGTCTTCCCATTCAATCTTAACTTCCTCGTACTTGAACGGCATTTTATTTTCAACTAAGAAATCTTTGTTCTTAACCTCAAGACCACTCCTATATCCATGCTTCATAGCGGCGGCGAATTGCTTAGCTCTCATTTATGTACGCCACAATTGGTAGTGTCTTAGCTTTCGACACCTTAGATGGTTGTTCGTCTATGTCGTAACACGAGTACCTAAAATCACAGAACTTACAACTATCGTTTAGTACCATATTACCTGAAGGTACACCCCTAAACGTTTCGGGTTGTGGTTGGAAGCAACGCTCAAACTTGTTTGCGTTTACTGTGTGTACTGTCTTCTCAAGCTTAGCCATCTGTTCATCTAGTACAAGTCCATCGGCAGGTACATACTTGATGTTACCATTAGCCTTGTTGACTACCCACCAGCCACCTACCTTCTTGCCAGTAGCCTTAGTATAACCAGCTAACTGACCTACGTAACCGAAGGGGTCACTCTTTTGTAGTGTGTCATAGGACTCAAACTTGTTGCGGTATGACCAGTCAGACGCAGACTTAACATCATCAAGCGCACCATCCATAATAAGATCATACGAACCTTTGATTGTCTCACCACCTATGTCAAGTGTGATAAAGTTATTATCATCCTCATATGGAACACCAGCTTCTTTGATGATCCCTTTGAATGCCGCTTCAACTATGTCACCTAATAGCATGTTCATTACGAATGTTGTTGGTAAGGGCAATGCTTCCTCTGGTTTATTCTTAGCAAACCAAAGCTGGCAAGTAGGCTTACCTATGTTAGACATACGTATCCTAAATGCATCACGCTTATTGCCCCCACCAAACTGGCGTCTCATAGAATCCATTACGTCGTCACCAATCTGTTTGATTGTTGCCTCAGACATTTTTGACGTGCCCTTTGTAGCGTTTTCTAAGTACTGATTGATAGCCAGTTCAGCGGGGTGGTTCATTACACGAAGTCCTCTGCAGATATATCTACAAATTCCTCTACTGTATCCATATCTACCTCTTCATTCTTGTGCATGTTTTCATCCCATGCCCCAAGGATGTATGTATTATAGTTAGCAATCCATGCAACGAAACTTGCGAAGACTTCTTGTGCTTCATTCTCCATCTCTAATGTAGTACTCAAGTCCAAATCTGCCTCTGGTACAAAGAAGCTACTGCCGTTTGGTAGGGGTACTTCTCTTGTACTCAAGGTAATGTTGTGCTGTGGTGGTAGCCTACGCATCTTCTCTAGCTTGGTAAACATGTCGCCCATTGTCTTGAAGGCGTCACGGTTATCAATCTCCCAGATGAATGGTGTAGCTTCTACGTCTACTGCATTGCCTTTCTCGTCGGTTGCACCTACCAGTTGTACTGTACCAAACAAAGCACGAACACGTTTGATAGACTTGATAAGGTCTTTCATAGTATCTGGCAACGCCGCCCAATCTTTGATGTAGCCTGCAGGTTTACCACAGTTAAAGCCACCCTCATTATCCTTCATGTCACTGTTTAGGTTGTTAGCCATGACAGTTTTAAGGAAGCGGTTAGCTGTGTTCTCATTACCCTTGATAAACTTCTTATACATAAACCGCTGTAAGAATGGGCGAATGACTACACCTTCGGCGTATACTGTTTCACCATCGGGAATCTCTAGCTTATATGCACCGCCAGCAATTACCTCTACCTTCTTCATCTTACCTGCAAGCTCCTGCTCACCCATGATGGGGGTGTGATGGATACGAAGTCGTGCCAGTGTACTCGATTTACTGGTTGACTTCTTACCTTCTGAACCCATGCCCATAGCTGTCGCCATTGCCGCAAAGTTGTTAGTGTCTATCGTTGTTACTTCATTCATATTATATTCTCCTAATATATTTTACTGAAATTTAGTTATATCATACTACGTCTTTTGTGTCAAGCCAGTTTGGGCCAATCTTTGCCTCTAATAGTAGGGGTATATTGAAGTCAACACCCCACTTACGATTGATGATTGGTACTAACTTATCGTTGGTGGCTTGTATTACTTTTAGTACTTGTTCCTCTTCATCAGGGTGTATGTCGATTACAACTGAATCGTGTACACTATTTACTACGCAACTACGTAGCTTGTTAGCAGACAGTAACTTATCAATATAGATTAGTGATATAGGTACTATGTCTGCGGTTGCAAACGATTGGACAGGATAATTCTTTATCTGTGTGAAGAATGTAACCCCACCAAATCGTCGTCTTACCACATCAGGGAATGCAAACTCACGTCCTGATGGTGTAGTTATCATGCCAGTGTTCAAGGCTTCTTTGGCTAGGCTCTCATGCCACTTAGCTACACCACTGTACTTAGTCGTGAACTGCTTGTAGTACGATGCTTCTGCTGGTGATCTACCGAACCCCGACGCGCCATAAAGGGGTGCGAAAGTGTGTGACTTTGCTTCCTGTCTGGATATAGGTTGGCCTGCATCAGATATAACTTTAGCAGTATAAGCATGTACATCAAAGTCATCAATGACCTCGTTGATTGCAGTCATGTCTTGTGACAGGAACGCCGCAACTCGAAATTCAAGTTGTGCAAAATCCGCCTCGCAAATTTTACCGCCCTTCCATCGTGACACAAACACCTTCTTAACTGGGAACGTACCACCACGTGGCATGTTCTGCATGTTAGGATCAGCACCAGATAACCGTCCAGTACCAGTGCGGTGTTGTAGTAGTCGTACATGTAGCAACCCATCGGGCTTGACGTGAGTAGCTATGCCCTCAACAAAACTACTGAGGTATGTCTCAACGGCTGACAACCTACGTACATTCTGTAAGAACAGCTCTGCATCCTTCATACCCTTGGAACGTGCAATGCCCTCAAGGAATATAAGATTGTCTTTGCCAGTACCAAAACCGTTGGCACTAATCCACTTGGAATTAGGGGGTGAGAACTTTAGGCCAGCCACTGCGCTAATGTTATCAGTAAAAGTATATCCACTAGCGGAGCAAGTATTGCATTTATTTGATCTAGCATAAGGTGTACCATCTTTCTTTTCTTTCCATACCTGACCACTGCCCTTGCATTCCCGACACTGATGTGCCTTCTGCTTGTACAATTTGTCACTGTATGCATTTACGTTACGTCGATACTCAGCGTCAGGCATTCGTTCATCGAACAGGTCTGCCCACATCTTCTTGTCCTTCGGCTTACGACTATATATAACCCAAGACAATTGCTCTGGGCTGTTGAGGTTTATTGGCCTGTCACCCATTAGGTCACTGGCATGTTCTTCAAGCGCCATCATCAGTAGGTTACGCTCTTGTTCGAACTCAACACGAACTGCATTGAGTGCATCCATATCAACTGCAAAGCCACGTTGATATATACGTGCTAGGTGTACAGCTAATTGATTAGTCAAGTCTATTGTAGGTATTAGTGATTTGCATTCCTCGTACTGTGTCTGCAAACAGTAGTATAATTCTTGAGTTGCGTGAAGATCGTGTGATAGATACTCCGATAGTTCAGCATGAGGAATATCACGTGTGGAATATCCATTCTTAAAGTACTCCTTTAATGTATCTTGTTTCTTTGTGTCTAAGTCATATCGTTCTGCACAGGCATCAAGTGATAGGGGTTGCTTCTGACCACGTTGTAGTACGTACTCACCTAACAGTGTATCATACACAGCGCCATCATATACAAAGCCTGACTCCCACAACCACAGTAGATCGTGAGGTGCGTTGTGGGCAATAAGTAGCGGGGTAGCGTCTAATGCATCTTGCACTATCTGCCGCCCCGCCGTAGTAGGTTGTTGCTCTGAGTGATCGAAAGTTATAATGTTTTCGTTTCCAAGATCATCTAGCATACCTACTTGTACCAATGTATTCTCTGGCTCAAATGGATCAAGGTGTAACTTACCATTACGTTTGACTGTTGTATTCTCTACGTCCAGTGTTAGGTGTTTCATATATACGTTACCTCATATCTCCATCGGACCATATGTCCCATTCATCTTCTATCAATATACCATTGTTAAATAATATGTCAACATCTTTATTAAACTCTTTATCATTAGCGAAGTTATGCATAGCTTGCACTACCTCTTCAACTGTTAAATCGTTACGTACCATCTCAGTGTGTAACGTTTCTCCTATTGCTCCAACGTATTCCCATTTAGCCATTCACATTCTCCATAATAAAATTATCTTCGTGATCGTTGGGTAGGTAAACCAAAGTCATTGATGTGCAGGTTGGACAACTAAAGTTAGTAACCATTGCCCACTCTTCTTCATCTAATAAATCTTCATCGCCACCCCATATTAGTTCAGCATTACAGTGCCAGCAATTCATCATTCACTCTCCTTCATAGTTAAATTTACCTGTAGTATCTAGCTTAGGCATCTTACTTCTAACTGTGTAAGTTAAGGCGTCCCAAGATACAGGAAACAACGTCAGCATCTTATTACTAATCTGATTAGCTACGTGACGTGTCTCCAACTGAGTGTCAGGCTTGCATCGTAAGTTACACATACGACTAAAGGCATCCAAGCTACCACTCCAGTACCACTCGGTCATTGTATTCTGTGGTAATACCATACGTGCTTGCTCTTCGCAAACTCCAGTAGCTAACAGGTGCTTATATAACGAAAGGTCATACGTCTGTGTAGTACTGATGTGTATGTCATCTATTGTTACTGCATCACTACTACCTTGCTTCTTGTCGTCAGACTTACCTCGCCATGTAGTAGGTTCGTATAACTTTGGCTGGTCACTAACATAACGTCTTGATACTTCATTCCACCGAAGGTAGGAATGTTTGACAAGCTGTCGTGCCACAAAGATTGGTGCTTGTATGTGGAAGGACGCAAAGGCATGACCAAAGGGAGACATGTGTTCATGCTTAGCTAGATAGGCTATTAGTTTCTCATCCTTAGCACCTACATGATGCCTGTTCTTACCAAAGGATACCCTTGCGGCATTCACTACCGACAAATCTGATCCCATGTGGTCTATATATGTTGCTTCAATCATACGAAAATAACTCCTTCTGTATAGGTGGTTTGTTTAAATATTCTTCCCAACCCCATTTGTTTTTTAAAAAGTGCATAGTGTTAGAAAACAATTCATCAGGGCAGGTGTTACGTCCTAAGTTTGCAAACCTAGAACAGATAACAACTGTGTCCCTGTCATAGTTATATTCAAAACGATCCACAGATATTGCCATAGGGTGCTTGGGTGTGAATATCCATTCAGGATTTAATTCAACACCAAGCCAATAACATTTCCTCTCTTGTTTATTATAAAACATATCCATCAATTCTTTTACAGTAACGTTAACCTCTTTAACCTTGTAGTCAGGTGTACCAGATTTCCTAGTAGGTGATGGCCTTGAGGCATTGAGGCATATGTTCTTGTGTAGTTTTTTAAACGCTGCTTCGTTCAAGATACGTACCTCGCAATCTTGTACTCTAGGTCTGTGTGTACAATGCCGTGCCAACCTGACAGTTTGTTCTTGACTACGTTGATGTGACGTTGGTTGTCTTCTTCCTCTTGTCCTTCAACTGTAGGGTTCTTACTAATCATAATCATCAGGTCAGCTTCTGCCGCCTTACCTGTACGACTACCTTCCATCATAGCTTGGTTGAGTACAACCTTACCCTCGGCATCGGCAGACAGTTGCGACATGTAGAACACAGCACACTCTTGTTGCTTGGCTATCTGTCGTGCTTGTATGGCGTTAGCTTTGAGTGCTTCATCAGGGCGAGAGAAGCCAGCAGTACGTGCAAACTTATCACCCATGTCAAGTATAATAATGTCAGGCTTATATGATTTACATACAGACTCAACCCAATTCATATCACGGCCTGTTGCGTCTTTGAACATAAGGTTAGGCTTGATCTTTAGGAAGGATTCCATTGCCTTCTTTTTGATCTCTGGTTTCTGTAGCTCATGCTTGTCGTAACCACTAACGGCATTTATGTAACGCATTACGACACGTCCATACCCTTCTTCGTTACACAGTACAACTACCCTTGCGCCTTGGGCACAAAAGCCATTCGGCCCAGCTACAAGTGAGGCATGAAACGACGTCTTACCAGTGTTAGGACGTGCCCCTACCTCAATCAAGTGACCTGCATTTATACCTTCTACCTTACGTGTCAAGCTGGGTATGTTGAATGTCCAACGTGTCTCAAGATCATTGAGTGACATGATAGTATCGAAGTCAATGTCTTCCCATGTAACCTTGAGGTTAGGGGTGAAGTCATCTTGATACTGCTCAAGCATCTGTCGCAATGGATCAAGGCTAGTCTTGCTACCATTTACATAGTCGAACCCAAGGTTAGCAATGTCTTCGCCTATCACCTGTTGGAATAGTTTAGATAACACCTCTTGTGCTATGTCACTACCCATAGGTGTCTCTTTGTTTACCTGCATGAACAGCACACTGTACGCCTGTTTCTGTGCAGTAGTTAGTGTAGGGTTGTTAGCCATGAACAACGCCTCTATCTCAGCAGGTGTTACACTACGTTCATATGCAACCATTGCGTTGTCAATAGATTGCTTGATCTTACGCACGTCCTTACTAAACAAACGATCAGGGCAACGTGAACCCTTGTGATCGTCATAAAATTCTTTGTCCATCAGACTACGAATGAGGGATAGTTCCATGTGTTATTCTCCTAGTGTTGAAAGGTTAGCCATGTCGGATGGCTGTCTATATTTTAAGTCGTCGTCGAGGCGTAGTACCTTTACAGTATCTACGTAGCCACGTAGTTCTTTAGCAAATTGTAATGTCTTGGGTAGTGCGTCGGGGTCAAGGGCTACTATAGCTGTCGAGAATTGCGATAAGTATTCCTTGTGACTAATGGATAATGATGTACCCAACACTGCGACCCCCACAGCTACACCAGTATCACCAACTACTGCGGCACTGATGCAATCCTCAACAACTACAGCAGTTTTACCACGTCCTGATACATATGGCAAGTGACTTTTTCCATATCGCTTCCACTTAGGTATTCGTTTACCGAGTGATCTGCCTGTGGCATCCACCATTGCACCATTGTGTACAACAGGGAAGACCACACGATGTTCTCTTACATCATACAGAAGACCCAGTGCTTGTGGGTCTAACTGCCACTGGTCACAGAAGCCGGCTATCTTTTTGTAGTCTCGTACAAACCACTCAGGCTTGACGAATTTTGGTATGTGTGTCTCTTCGGCAACAAAACCAAACGACTTACGTATATCATCTGCACTAAGGGATACGTTAGTACCACCTGATACAGAACAACTTGCCTTGTAACAATTCCATACGATAGAACCCATGTTATTTGTAACAGTAAATGTGTTCTTAGTTCCGCATAGAGGACACGTCATACGTCTTGTCTCACTATTAACTAATTCTAAATCACGTACTATATTATTTATGTTCATAAGTTATATCACTTTCTATGTTACTCGTCAGTACTCGATTGTACACTAACGTTTCTCTGTGTCAAGGCATTATTTGCAGAGGCATACGTATTTTTTATATAGGGTTTCACAGAAGACACATGACCATGACCAGTAACTGACATGATCTGACCTATAGATACGTCAGCTTCTATCATCTGTGTCACACCTGTTCGTCGTAAGTCCATCATACGTAATTCCTCTGGCAACTTAGCCAACCTCATTACCCTACGGCCTACCTTAGATAGACGTTCCATTGCATAGGGTTGGTACGTACCATTCATTGGCCTTGGGTGGGGTGCTACATACTCTTGAAAGCCGAAGTCATTACGTTGTGCATCTAACATTATACATAGCTCCTCTGATATAGGTAGCGTAACATCAGCCCTACGTTTACTCTGCTCCAATGTCAGCTTACGATTACGTAGGTCTATGTTCTCCCATTGTAATGTACGCATGTCACCTAATCGTTGACACCACTCGTATGCCATCTGTACTATCAAGCCTACGTTTCTGTATTCGTAATCGCTGTAAGCTTTATCAAGAAACCTGACAACATCATCATGTTGCCACACTACCTTACGTTGCGGTGATGTCTTACGTTTGATGTTAGCCCAAGGGTTCTGTGATGTGTGTTCCATTTGTATAGCGTAGTTGTATACCCTACTGGCACAGGTAGCGGCGTGGTTAGCAAAACTTATGCCACGCTTAACCCAGTCCTCATATGCCTGCTTAGCTATCTTAGATGTAACCAACTCATATTTACGAGTACCCATTGTCTGGTGTAAGATCGTTAAGAAGTATCTGTAATCCACCTTAGTACTAGTCCGTAACATGTTGAAATCATTAGAGGAATAGTAATAGTTAATCAAATCTGTCACCTTACTGTTGGGCTTTATTTGTATAACTAACGCACATGCCTTGCGGTATGCGTCAATTGCGTCGTTGTATACCTTGACATTCTTTCGCACCAACTTGAGGTCAGAGCCTAACTCTTCACGTTTTACTACGTCTTCATCAATAAAAGATTGCGGCGGGTTAAATCTATAGGTGATGTCACCCGAAGGTGACACACGTTGCTGTACATATCGTGGTAAGGTGCTCATACAATCTCCCATGTGGTGAAGTGTAGCAGACCCTCTTGCCAATCTGTTTCGTCATATTCTTCCCATTCACCAATACGATCATCATTTATTTCGTGTAGTATCTGGGGCAGTGTGGCTTCCCACACCTCCCCATCAGTACTGTTTTTTAACGTGTAAATAGTCATGCTGCCTCCAACAAACGAAAGCGATCATTACTGACCCACTTAGATACCTCTTGTTCACGTGACCACATGCTTATCGCTTGTGTATCATGTCCAGTGTTACGTAAGCTAAAGCCATTACGTTCGTCGGCATAACTAGCGTAGTTAGTGAAGGCAGAATACAATGAGAATTTATTGTGACCACGCACACTAGCCTCGGTATTGTACAAGCCAAACATCTTCTCAGCTTTTGTCTTAGAGCTAATGATACTGTCAAGCAAGTCTTTAACATTTATAAACTTTAGGCTAGTCTCTGCCCATACTTGCATCTTGGCGGCCTGCTGGAAGAAATCAGTCCTTGCACGATTTAATTCATAGATAAAACTATCCATCGTAAAGTTAGAGGTATTCTTCTTACGCACCTTGTCGTGATCCCCTGTAATCATGCCGTTAGTACAGAAGAAATCTATTGCACCAAAGAATACTTGATTACTACATGACCCATCTATGCCATGCAAACTTATGATCCTGTTACCAATCTCAGTCTGCGCCTTGTCAGTTGTGATGGTAGTCTTAATGTTAGGTAGGGTCACGTCAAGCATAGCCCATGCACCATTACGTGCAGTCTTAAAGGTATGCTCAGCATCTTCAAGTGACTCAGCACCTAGCTCTTGTGTTGCAGTGTCCATGACACCACGAAAGAAATCACCATGTGATGCACACTGAAACGATTTACCTACAATGCCAAGGTATTCACCTGTTTCATTATTTAATACGTATTTCTTATCGTGCATTTTAGTAGGTTCAAAAGCTACCTGAAAGTCTAAGTGATCTGGTATATATGTCATTTTTATTCTCCATGTTTAAGTTATGTGGCAACTGTGCCATAGTTGTATAGTCCCGTCAACCCCTATACTAGTAACGATAAGCTATTTATAGAATATGTGTGACCCAATTACTCCAGTCACCTTCAGTGAATCAGCCCAATAAGGTTTAACATACAGTGCGTGGTAGTGTGTAGCGTTGTCTGTTTCATCATACGAGTTACCACGTAGTACATCATCAGCTACAAGTAGTGACCAAGCCCACGCTATTTTCTCACGAGGCGTGTCTGACTTACCATCACAGAACCAACTGAATTGACACTTATGCCTACCATTACTGTATCCCTGCTTAACTACACTACATACACTACTTGGGTACTTGTCGCTTTGCACCCTGTTGATTACAACATGGGCTACTGCATACTGACCTGACATAGTGTCACCTCGTGACTCATGGTATATGTTGAGAGCCAAGCACATGAGTGAAGCCGTAATCAATTGTACCACCCAACGACTTGCATCGTAACTACTGGTGCAACTATCATTATAAATACTATGATACACATACTCAAAGCAAATCCACTAAAGTTACGTTCATTCTTCATCGTCATTTTCCTCTGCTTTATTTAAGGCAAAGGTAGATATAGCAAGACAGGCATTATTAAAGCCTCTATCTTCCCCATTATCGTGGCCTTTATCATAGCCTTCATCCCAGCCTGCATCGTGACCTTCTTCATAGCCTTCTTTACAGCCTGCATCGTGGCCTTCTTCACAGCCTTCTTCCCAGCCTGCTTCATAGTCATTTTCCTCTGCTTTACTTAAAGCATCTGCTAATTCCAATCGCTCTTCTTCACCATTAGCGTGGCCTCTATCATAGCCTTCACACCAGCCTGCATCGTAGCCTTCTTCATAGCCTTCTTCACAGCCTTCTTCCCAGCCTGCATCGTAAGAGGCGGTGCGGTTGGTTTGATGCGCAATTTTCCCTATATCGTAGCCTTTATCATATCCAAACCCAATACCTTCACGCAAACCTTTCGTGTAGCCTTTATCAATAAGCACCCTATCCCTTTCGGCTAACGCAAAGCGTTTATCTTCATGGTTTTGTGCATCAAATTCTACACCCTCAGTAAAAGCCTCATCTATTTCCATATCTTTTTGTTCTAATAACTTTAGTATCATTTGAAATATACTTTGTATATGTATTGCTTTAGTCATTGTTATTCTCCTGTTGTTTTATTGGTTTCGGTAAAGGTGTACGTGACCAGTCATCACATGGGTCATCGTCACTGTAGTAAGGTTGGTGTTTCATATATATGTTTCCCCCATGATGAATACACTTCGTGTTCGTACTCTGTACAGTCAATAAATTCTATCTCTGAATCAGGGTGCATGTGCATAGCCATATGAATAGCAAACTCTGAAGCACTTGACCAGTCACTTACTGCTGGGTAGGTATCATCTAATGTTATGATGGAAAAATTACCATCTATATCTACTGTTACCTCGTATGCCATGACTGCCATTACAATTTAGTTATATTGGAGAGATGGTCTTCGAATGTATGTATCAAAGAATCAAACTGATCAGACAGTGTATATTCTTGTAACGCTCCCAAGTTAGAGGCATTAGGGAGAGAGAAGTTATACACCAATGTCTCGGTTAGTGTGTGTGGTGCAAGTCTTTCAATTGTCTTTCGTATGTCTATTATGTCGTGCATAATACCACTTAATACCATTCGTTCCATGCTAATCTTCTCCTAATATAAAATCTTCTATTGTTAGTCCAACGTTGGACTTATCAACAGCCTTTGAAAACATCCCATCGGGGTTGCTCTCATACTTAACGTGCATCCATAGCACTAAGTCAGCAATGAAACTGTCCCACGTCTCAGCGGAACGTTGTGCCCTTGATATGTTACCCTCATCAATAGGGTTCTCATTCATTTCCTCATCTACCCATGCACCCAAGGTGTCATTAATAAAATCGCACAACTCGTGTTCACTTAATATTTTCATGCTTCAAATCCATGTGTTATACACTCAACGTGAAACCTAGATACAACATCACCAGTATCTAAGGCACGATTGGCGCGGTTTCCAGCTACGTAGTCACACCATGTGTCCCACCAGTATCTTGTACCCTCCTCTTGTGTCAATGTAACGTATGCCTCAACCTTCTTACGAACAGTTGCAGGTTTCATCGTTGCAGGTGGTGTCTTAACTACGTTAGGATTTAAACCCAATCGTGTGATATTGTGACTATCAATACAAGCTACGTTAAAGCCTAAGCATTGTGCAAGGAAAGATGCCTTGACCATACCCAAGTTTGGTACTTGCATAAACAGTTGCACTACATCGGAGCAGGCTTCCACACTCTCATAACCTTTCTTGTCAGCTATGTCATACATCTTGCCATACAAGTAATCAGCATTATCTTGTAGATATGTGTAACCATCACCCTTCTTACCCCACAAACAGTTGGCATCAACACCATCAGATTCTACCTTAATCATGCTACCCTTAACAGTAGACAAGCCAGCTTGTATTGTTAGTAATACAAACAAGCCAGTGTTTACAAAGGCATCAGTGCCACGCCACTTAACGAATGCTTTAATTTCTGCTACGTCTCTTACATACATGTTATCCTACCTTACTTTTATAATTGATTGTTCCTAATTGTAATTTTAGTTTAGCTTGACGTTGTATCTTACGTTTGCGTTTCCATTCATCGGAATACTTTTTCGTTAGTCCAACGTTGGACTTAACTTTCTTCGAAAACTTAATAAAGTTTCGCATCTCGTATTGCATTGATATTATTCTCCTTACGATTACGTTTAGCTTTGCCACCCTTCTTAGGTGGGACAACCTGTGGGGATTGCCTGTTTTGTAACATAGCTTTTGCCACAGGGTTTATGACCACAGGTTTCTTTTTCATTTACACCACGTCTTTCAATTCATTTTTAATGGCATCAACCCAAGTCATTAGTACTCTGTACTGTTTCATTAGATTACGACGCTCTAAGTTGTGCTTACTCCGAATTAAACCAACCGACCTAAGAACAGCTACTCTATAAGAGACACGCCGTGGATACTCATTAAGATCAACAGCCATCTGTTTCACAGTGGTATCGTTCCAATTCTGTAAAATATAATCGTCTACTACAGAGTAGTTATATGTCAGCTTATAAGCCTTTGACATATGGTAAGTATGCTTTGCATACAACTCAGGGTTAGTAGTTTTTACGAGAGGCTTTTTGAAAATATTAGTCATAGTATTATATCCTTTCAAGATATTAGATTGATTGTAGTGATAGTTCCACGTTAACTTGCATAAAGCCAACGGGTAATACGATATGGACATCGCCAGTTGTGAGACGTACTATTACATCTCCAACGGACAAGCTAGGATGCATTCGCAAGTCTTTACGTTCTACTGTAAAATTACCTTCGTCGTTACCTTCTGCCCATAGTTTTTCATATGTGCCACGACTATGTGCTTCATAGATAGACATCAACATAGTAGGTTTATATATACCATATTCCAAAGCATTAATCATTAAATGCTCAGCGTCACCACCAAACAATGACGTAATTCCAAAGTAGGCATTAGCCATACTACTATCAGGATTATCATTTACATACTTATGTTGTCCTGCACTCAACATACATTGATATACAAGGTAGTTTTCTTTATATGTAGACATTGTGTATTTCCTTTTCCACTAGTCCAACGTTGGACTTAACGATGAACACTTTCGATGCTTACAACAGATCAGATAACTAACCTGCTGTCAAGCACTATTTTACTACGTAGTAGTAGGGTTAATAATCATAGTCATAGTCATCGTGATCGTCTTGCATAGATAGTCGCCACTCTGCCAACTCTCGCTCAGTATGCATTTGAGAGTATCTAAATTTATATTCAGGCGGTATCTCATCTAGGTTTTTAACCTCTATTGATACCTCAGTCCCACATTCGTCATAACATATAGCTATCATGATTGTTTTTCTCCTGTTTGGGTTACTATTTGAAAGTCCTCAATATCTGTATCACTCTCATACGTGAATGAATGGTAGTAGTCATCAAAAACATAATCAGAATTTTCGTAAGCAAGCCATGTTAAGTACTCATTTGCCCGATCATCTGACATATTAGCAAAGGCTTTGCGGTCTTGCTCTGGCACTGTTATTTGGGGTCGCCATGTTTCGTTTCGAGTTATCTTTAAACTGTATGTATACATTTGTTTATTTTCCTATTGTTAGTGTTAAGTTTTGTAGGTTTTCCAACCTGTATCGGAAGTAAATTCAACTACGTTATTTCGCTTGTCATATGACACATCAACAACAGGTGACAGACATTCACGCTGTAACTTAAGACGTGCCTGTAATCTTTGAATACGATCCACACGGCTAGGCTTAGGCATTACATGTGCCTTGGTAGTGTGTGTTGTATACTTCATATGAACAAGCCATAGCCAATGGCAATACCAATGAGTAAACCAAAGATAGCTTGTTGAACCAAAGCTATTACTTTCCATAGCTCCGCACGTTTCGTTTCAGATTTAATTCGTGACATAATAATTTCCTTTCAGGAAGTAAGTCCAACGTTGGACTAGTTAAAAAATTCATCCCACTCTGTGGGAGTTATACCAGTCATGATAAACTCACGTTCATCTGCAGATAGCTCAGGCATAGCATTTTGAACAAGTTCACCCTGTTCCCACAACGTTATTTGTATAGGTAACACATCAATATCCATGACATGTACATCACCTGATAGTCTTGAAGTACGTTCGATTAGCATTGTTTTTCCTTTCAGGAAGTAAGTCCAACGTTGGACTAGTTGTTAAATCATTTATTTCATTTAAGCTTTGTAGATTCTCCAACCTGCAATTTCTCTGGCTTGTCCGATAATCTCATTGACATAAGTAGAAGCCGTTAACATTGAGAATGGATGCTTATTAATATAAGATATTAATCTTACAGCATTTTTTTCTGTTGGATCAATCATAAATTTATTTAAAACCTTATGCATTTTATTTTTCCTTTCAGGAAGTAAGTCCAACGTTGGACTAAGTTAACTTATAAAGTTACACTAAGCTAGGGAGTAAGCCTAATGTAACCTATAAGGTTACTTATGTTATGCCGCTATAGCATCAGGAGTATCTACCTCAATCGCATCAGCTTCTCTTAGAAGCATTTCTGCTATATCCATAATGTCTACATCACTTTCTTTACAGATTGCAATCAAGTCTCTAAAGATTGTCTCTTTTGTGTAAACTTTAGCTTCGCTAGTTTCTGGTGTTGCATCAATAAAGTTGTGAGCTGGCTCAAGCTTTCCTGAAGCCTCTGGCTTGTCTGGGTTTGGTGCAGAATCATTGTCAACCTTTGACATTGCAAGTTGCAATGATGTAAGTGATGTGTAACCTCTTTTGCTTTTAGCAATGAATTCCCTGCAATCAACTTCGTTATTAACGAACCACATAGCCTCAGCTCGTCGTCTCTTATCAACTATGTTGATGCCACATTCTACAAGTCTACTTGACTTGATACGTCCTGAACCTTCCTCTGAAAGAGTAACCATAAGGTTACCAAGTTTCATATCAAAGCCATCAGCCTTAGTGTACTGATTGAAACGAGATACTTGACCTTTGGTTATAGACTTCCATTGTCGTGCTATGTCAGCTCCGATCAATTCAAGAGTGTTAAGAACCGCTGTGTTTGTATCTGTGTTTGCTGAATTTGTCATAAGAGTTTTCCTAAAATGAATTTCGAGAAGCATGATTGCCGTTTCGATGCCATAACTTAGATCAGAAAAATTTGATGGGGTCAAGCACTATTTTACTACGTAGTAGTAGGTAGTCCAATGTTGGACTTATTTGGATTATTCAAAACAAAAAAACGAATCAGTTGCTCTATTCTTTAGCAGTGTGACGTAATGTGATGATGATGATGATGTAACATGATGATGATGACGTAATGTGATGATGATGATGATGTAACATGATGACGTAATGTGATGATGATGACGTAGTTTGATTTCATGTAATGAAATAGGGGGGTGTACTATTCTATGCTCGACATCTTCTTTTCACCTTCGGTGACTATAACTGACCCGTTTTATCACTCTAAAGAGTGGCAACTGATTGCATAACAGTTGTCTTATCACTGTAAGTGATTGATTTGTATACATCTTTGATGTAAAAGGTGAGGTGTTGCATTAATTGTTTTTTCACCTCGCGCCATGACCTTGCATAATGCCCGTAATTGTATGTATATGTAGAGGTGGGCGGGGGCCAGTGGGGGTGGCGTAGATACTATACATGTAGAAACACACAGATCAGTAAAATGAGAGTGTTAACCACATTACATATACACTGGTGTACACACTTCGAGGTATATCACAATTGGTGACAGTATGTTACAATACATCACAAAAGGTGTAACAATGTCGATTAGGGATTGACATGGGGGGTAAGTTGTGTAAAACTATGTATATAGTATATTCGGGTAGGGTCACTTAAGTGATACACGTACAGTGATACATAAACATGTATATATACTAGCTTATAATAATATATAACTATATATACATATTAGTACATACGTACAGTGATAAGCAATTAGATTAAGTATAAGTGATGATTGCCGATAGGCGAGGAAACTTGTACATACATACAGATTAAGTATTGACAATGACAAAGAAATCAGTAAAACTATATACAGACAATGTTCTTAAAGAGTTTTATAACCATGTATTAAATGGTAACTTAAAGAACTTACATATTCCCCATAGCGATGTATACTATGTAAGGACTGCAGTGGAAGGTCACTACGGTGAGAAGTTTACGTTAGAGCATGTAGAGTGGGCTATGCGTAAAGAAGGATGGACGGATTAACAAATGACTGTTGAGTATCGTGGAGAAACATTTAGTGGGTACAATAAACCTAAGCGTACACCTAAGCACCCAAAGAAGTCACACGTAGTATTAGCTAAAGAAGGTACTACGATTAAGATGATACGCTTTGGTGAGCAAGGTGCAAGTACTGCAGGTAAACCTAAGCAGGGTGAATCAGATAAGATGAAAAAGAAACGTGCATCTTTTAAAGCACGACACGGTAAGAATATAGCTCGTGGTAAATTGAGTGCAGCTTACTGGGCAGATAAAGTTAAATGGTAATTTAGGAGAATTATTATGGGTAAAGCAAAAGAGTTACGTAAATTTTTAGGCGGTGAAGTTCCGACATCTTCAAGAAGGAAAAAAAAGATAGATGCCCTACTAGCCGCAAAGGAAAGAAAACTTTTAGAGAAAGCACAAGCGGAGGCTAGGAAGTTAGCTAGGGTTAAACAAAAAGAACAATCCATGGGCGGTACTATTAATACAGAACCACGTAAAGTTGTACTGGATGATAAGGTTACTAAAAAACTTGATGATAAAAAACCACAAGATGATATAGAGCGTGGTAAGGCAGCAGTAGGTAACACTTCAGCCATGCTTACTAAACCCGGCCTTAAACCTTTGTCTCTGGCTGTGTACCGATCTCTACCAACTTCCAAGCGTGTCGCTTTGGGTAGGGAAGCTAAGAAGGCTTATGACGCTGGCGATATAGATAAATCTACATACGAAACTATCATTGACCGCATTGACGCTGCAGAGTTGTCCAAAGTTGGACGTGCTATGGAGCAGGGTAGATCAAACAAAAGAGCTAAGCCAGTGACACTTCCTCCCGCAATGGACTTTAGTAAAGGTGGATCACCCATGAAAGCAAAGATGCCATATGGTAAGAGCTACAACAAAGGTGGTTACGCTAACTGTGGTGCATCTGTGTCAGGTACACAAGGGCGTGGTAAGAAGTAATTGCAACCTATCTCAATAGTGCATAACGGTATTGCATTCTTGTCTGTAGTATGGTATAACTAAGTATGTTATAACTATCTTTGTAAGGTATGGCCTTACACCTACAGGAGATAGAATAATATGTTTAAGAGAATAATAAATAAAATTGTAGCAAGTCGTCAAGCAAGTGCTAACATATGGATACTAAATCATATGTCCGACAGAGAACTACGTGACATAGGAATGAACCGACATGACATCCAAAACAAAGTCAAAAGTAAATGAGGCAGGAAATTATACTAAGCCTACTATGCGGAGGGATTTGTTTAATCGCATTAAACGGGGTAGCTCTGGGGGGCCGGCCAATAAATGGTCTGCACGTAAAGCGCAACTATTGGCAAAAAGATATAAAGCAAATGGAGGAGGATATAAGACATGAAGGGTGTATCACATTATAAAAAAGATGGCACTGAATTTAAAGGCGTAACTCATAAGATGGGTGACGGCTCTTTACATACAGGTAAGACTCACACTAAAACAAGTGTAAAGTTATTTCATTATAAAGATTTAAACAAAACAGCAAAGGCTAAAGTAGATGGCAAAAACAAAAAGTCAAAGAAGCCTTAGTCAATGGACCAAGCAAGACTGGAAAACTAAAAGTGGTAAACCATCTACGCAAGGACCAAATGCTACAGGAGAACGATACCTTCCTAGTAATGCTATTAAGTCGTTGTCGAGTGCCGAGTACAATGCTACTTCAAAAGCTAAGAGAGCCGGAACTAAAGCCGGCAATCAATATGTAGCTCAACCTAAGAAGATTGCAGATAAAGTAAAACGTTTTAGGAAAACTTAATATGACAAAGTTTGAAGATATAGATAAAGATAAAAGCGGCTCAATCGAGAAGAGTGAGTGGGACGCATTGTTGCTTGATGACAAACGTAGACAGATTGACGATGAAGACTCAAAGCGAGATCAACAACGTAAGATGGTTTGGTTTGCACTTATAGGTATGCTTATCTATCCTTTAACTATTATTATTACAGCTATAGCTGGGTTGACTGAAGCTACAGCAGGATTAACTTCCATAGCTGGTGTGTACTTCATTGCCGTAAGTGCAATCGTAGGTGCATTCTTTGGCTTCACTAATACAAAGAAAAAGGATGAATTTTAATGTTAGGTATTATTAATAGTGTAGCTGGACTAGCTACTGCATTCATTGACGGTAAGACAGTTGTAAAGAAAGCTGAAGCTGAAACAAAGATGAAGATCGCTACAGGCGAGATTGATTGGGACATTGAAGCTATGAAGGCTACACAAAATAGCTGGAAAGACGAATGGATTACTTTACTATTTAGTATTCCCTTAATACTTGCGTTCTGCGGAGAATGGGGTAATCAAATTGTTCAGGCGGGTTTCATAGCTTTAGAAGTTATGCCTGATTGGTATCAATACTCACTAGGTGGGATTGTAAGTGCCAGCATTGGTATGCGTGGCGTAAGTAAATATTTTGGAAAGAAATAGTAACATGACAAAAGATAATGAACCAGCATGGTTAAAGTCCATGAAAAAAGAAGCTGATAAGTTAGGTGTACCACTCAAAGACTTACTTGTAATGAAAACAAGAAATCCTAAAACACCAGCTAATAAGGGTAAGAAAAAAGCTGCAACAATGACAGCCTCTAAAGGCGGAATGCCTGTGGTTAAAAAGAAACCTAAAACTATGATGAACTATGGCGGCATGGCTAAGAAAAAGAAATACTAGTAGGGTTTATTATGAAAGAAAACTTTAATAAATGTCTAAAGATGTTGCTGGCTCACGAAGGTGGTTACGTTAATCACCCCAGTGACCCCGGTGGCATGACTAATCTTGGTGTAACTAAACGTGTCTACGACGAGTGGATAGGTCGTGAGTCTACTGAACAAGAGATGCGTGACTTAACACCCGAAGATGTAGCTCCGATATACAAGAAGAACTACTGGGATCGAGTTAAAGGAGATTCACTTCCTTCTGGTTTGGACTGGGCCTGTCTGGACTGGGCCGTTAATTCTGGATCGGGTAGACCTGCAAAAGCTGTGCAACGCGCAGTTGGGGCTACAGCAGACGGGGCTATTGGTCCTAATACGCTACAGCTTATAGCTGAAAAGGATGCTAAGTACATTATTGATTATGTGTATTCAGTACGTCAAGGTTTTTATGAAGGACTTAATACGTATAAAACTTTTGGGCGTGGCTGGACTCGACGTAACAAAGAGACACTTGAGCAAGCTTTGCATATGATAGAGGAATAATATGGCACGTGAGTTAACAGACCGTCAGAAGAAATTCTTAGCTGTCCTTATGGATGAGGCAGGTGGAGACATAGCTACCGCTAAGAGTATGGCAGGTTACTCTGCTAATACTACAAACACTGAAATTACTAACAGCCTTAAAGATGAGATACTAGATGTAACTCATAGCTACTTAGCACGTAATGTACCTAAAGCTGCAATGGCTATGGTAGGTGCATTGTACGATCCTACTGAGTTAGGCATTCGTGATAAGATGGCGGCAGCTAAAGAACTACTAGATCGTACTGGTTTAGTTAAAACTGAGAAAGTTCAAGTTGAAGCTAAGGGTGGCGTAATGCTTATGCCAGCTAAAGAAGTACAGGAAGAGGAAGAGTAATGACAAAAAGATTTGGGCACACAGACTATCGTAATCTTAATAAAATAAAAACTATTAAAATTAAACCCATAAAGCCGGGGCTTCCTATTAGACGTGAACGGATTCCCGGTCTTGAGCGAGATAAGGATGGTAACATCACGGATAGAGATGGAACATAGTATAGGAATAGAATGACTAAGACACTAGGTACATGGAAGTTACCACAACCAACAGACATTAAAGAAGATAATCTATGGGTATCAATACCACGTGTAGCAAGAACTATTCCATTTGGGTACGAAATAAATCCAGAAGATAACGGAATCCTCTTGCCAATTAGTAATCAACTTGATATGCTTGAGCAAGCGAAGAAATACATAAAACAGTATTCGTATCGAGAAGTAGCTAACTGGCTTTCAAGAAATACAGGTAGAACTATATCTCACGTAGGATTAAAGAAACGGTTGGATAATGAGCGACAAAGAAAAAACAAAGCTGGAAGCCTTCGCAGATGGGCAGACTATGCAAAAAAGGCAATCGCCAAAGCGGAAGAAATCGAAAACTCAAGGATCGGTGCAAAAGAAATCCAAGGCAAAGAAACAGCAGCCTAGTCCAGAAGTTATACTGGAAGAGTTTACTGATATGGTTGAAGAAGACCATAACATAATATTTAAACCTAACGTCGGGCCACAAACAGACTTCCTTGCAGCAAGTGATCGTGAGGTGCTCTATGGAGGCTCAGCAGGGGGTGGTAAGTCTTACGCTATGTTAGCTGACCCTTTGAGGTACATGGGCAACCCAGCCTTCGCAGGAGTCCTCTTACGACATACTACGGAAGAACTAAGAGAACTTATAACTAAGTCACAAGAAATGTACCCTAAGATTTGGCCGGGAATTAAATGGTCAGAACGTAAGATGACATGGACTGCACCATCTGGTGCTACACTGTGGTTGAGTTACCTAGACAAAGACCAAGACGTTACAAGATACCAAGGTTTAGCATTTAGTTGGATTGGGTTTGATGAGCTTACACAGTGGGCTACACCTTTTGCTTGGAACTATATGAGAAGTCGATTAAGATCGGCAGACCCTGACCTTCCTCTTTGTATGAGAGCTACTACAAACCCCGGCGGTAGAGGGCATCACTGGGTTAAGAAAATGTTTATTGACCCTGCACCGGCAGGTAAGTCTTTCATAGCTACAGACATAGATACTAAAGAAGAATTAAAATACCCAGCGGGACATGCCAAAGCAGGTAAGCCATTATTCAAACGTAAGTTTATACCTGCTCGTCTATCTGATAATCCCTACCTAGCTGAACAAGGTGACTATGAAGCAATGCTTCTATCACTACCTGAGCAACAGCGCAAGAGATTACTTGAAGGTGATTGGGATGTACAAGAAGGTGCAGCCTTTACTGAGTTTGATAGAGGCGTACATGTAATTGAACCATTCTTAATACCTTCTAACTGGACTAAGTTTAGAGCGTGTGACTATGGATACGGAAGTTGGTCAGGTGTAGTATGGATTGCAGTAAGTCCAAGCGAGCAGTTAATTGTATACAGAGAGTTATACGTAACTAAAGTACTTGCAACTGACTTAGCGGACATGGTACTAGAAGCCGAAGTAGGCGACGGTGCAATTAGATACGGTGTACTTGATAGTTCTTTGTGGCACAAACGCGGTGACACTGGACCTTCACTGGCAGAGCAGATGGTACAGAAGGGATGTCGATGGCGTCCTTCAGATAGATCAAAGGGTTCTCGTGTAGCAGGTAAGAACGAAATACACAGACGGTTACAAGTAGATGAATACACAGAAAAACCAAGGCTTGTATTCTTTAATACTTGCACAAACATAATAGCACAGCTACCGGCACTACCAATAGATAAAAGAAACCCAGAAGATATTGATACACACGCAGAAGACCACTTGTATGATGCGCTAAGATATGGTATCATGTCAAGACCAAGATTTAGTGTATTTGACTTTAATACAACTAACGGACCTACGAATAGTATGCGTATAGCAGATACTACATTTGGATATTAAGGAAAATTAAATGGCAGAAGAAAACGAAGGCTTTATTGAAGATGACGCTATTGCTCTAGAAGATAGTGACAACTCAGTAGTGGATGATGCAGATGCTTCTAAAATTATTCCTTTCATTATGGAAAAGTATAATCGCGCAGATGATTACCGTCAACAAGATGAAGATCGTTGGTTAAAAGCTTACCGTAACTATCGTGGATTGTATAGTCCAGAAGTACAGTTTACAGAAGCTGAGAAGTCTAGAGTCTTTATTAAAGTAACTAAGACTAAAACATTAGCGGCCTATGGTCAAATTGTAGATGTATTATTTGCGGCACAAAAGTTTCCTTTAACTGTAGACCCTACTGAACTTCCAGAGGGTGTAGTTGCAGATGTACACTTTGATCCTAAAGAACCAGAGCAACTACGTGAGTCTGCTTTAGATGAAGTAGTAAGTCCTTACGGTTTTGCGGGTGATGGTAAAGACTTACCTGCCGGTGCAACTGAAAAGACATTAGCAGATAGTCTAGGCCCACTTAAAGATAAGTTTGAGGACATCGAAGGTGTTCGTCAAGGTGTAGGTAAAACACCTACTGCAGTTACTTTTAGTCCTGCAATGATTGCAGCTAAGATGATGCAAAAGAAAATACATGACCAGTTAGATGAATCAAGTGCAAGTAAACATCTTCGTAGCACTGCCTTTGAGATGGCACTGTTTGGTACTGGTGTAATGAAAGGTCCATTTGCTGTAGATAAAGAGTATCCTAATTGGGATGATGACGGTGAGTATTCACCTACTATTAAAACTGTTCCACAGGTATCTCATGTATCTGTATGGAACTTCTATCCTGATCCAGATGCTAATAATATGGATGAAGCACAGTTTGTAATAGAACGACACAAGATGTCTCGCACACAGTTAAGAGCTTTAAAGCGTCGCCCATTCTTTCGTTCTAACGTTATTGATGATGCTATACAGCTTGGGGAAAATTATAATAAAGAACACTGGGAAGATGATCTATCTGATTATGCACCAGAGCATGGCATTGAACGCTTTGAAGTACTAGAGTACTGGGGCATGGTAGATGTCGAGATGCTTATAGAACAGGGCGTAGAGATACCAAAAGAACTAGAGACTGTAGATGAGTTACAAGCTAACGTATGGATTTGTAATGGTAAGTTACTTCGTATGGTTATGAATCCTTTCAAGCCTGCGCGTATTCCTTACATGGCTGCACCATATGAACTTAATCCTTACAGCTTCTTTGGCGTAGGTATTGCTGAGAATATGGACGATACACAAACTTTGATGAACGGGTTTATGCGTATGGCTGTAGATAATGCTGTACTGTCAGGTAACTTGATCTTAGAGGTAGATGAAACTAACTTAGTTCCCGGACAAGATATGTCTGTGTACCCCGGAAAAGTGTTTCGGAGACAGGGGGGTGCACCCGGACAGGCCATCTTCGGCACAAAGTTTCCTAATGTATCTCAAGAGAATTTACAACTGTTTGACAAAGCACGAGTACTTGCAGATGAATCAACTGGCTTTCCATCTTTTGCTCACGGGCAAACAGGCGTGTCAGGTGTAGGACGTACAGCTTCAGGTATAAGTATGTTAATGGGTGCGGCACAAGGTGGCGTTAAGAACGTAATTAAGAATGTAGACGATTACTTGTTGCGCCCACTAGGTGAGGGTCTATTCAGATTTAACATGCAGTTTGATTATGATCCAATGATTAAAGGTGACTTAGAAGTTAAGGCTCGTGGTACAGAAAGCTTAATGGCTAATGAGGTACGTAGTCAAAGACTAATGCAGTTTATGCAAATTGCTTCTAGCCCTACACTTGCACCCTTTGCAAAATTCCAATACATTATACGGGAGATTGCAACATCTCTAGAACTAGACCCTGACAAAGTAACTAACAACATGAATGAAGCCGCAATTCAAGCTGAACTTATGAAGGGTTTCCAACAACCCGCACCAGAGCAAGGAGCACCGGCAGGTGCAGACGCAATGGACCCATCAGGAGCTGGAGGTGGTAACATAGGCACAGGCCAAGTACCACTACCGCAAGAACAAGGATTTAGTGGTAATGAACAACAAGGAGCACCTCAACAAGCTCAAGGGGCTGGTCAACAACCACCAGCAGTGGGACCAGTTTAGTGAATATTTAGATGAACTTATATCACAACAACATCGTGCTATGGAACAGACTGACAATGATAATATTATATATAGAGCGCAAGGTGCTATCTTTCAACTACGTAGATTGAAGTTATTACGTGATGAAGTATTAAAGGCTAACTAAAGGAAATAACTGATGATGAATCGACAAATGGAAATGTTTAATGATGGTGGCCTCAAAGATGAAGGTGGCATGATAGACGAAGAATCTGGAAATAGTGTACCAATTGGTGGCACTAGAGAAGGTGTTCGTGATGACATACCCGCTAACATAAGCGAGGGTGAATTTATATTTCCTGCAGATGTCGTAAGGTATCATGGTTTAGATAAGATGATGGCACTACGTCAAGAAGCTAAGATGGGCTTAAAGAAGATGGAAGCTATGGGTCAGATGGGTAATAATGACGAAGCTACTATGCCAGATGATATGCCGTTTGAAATGGCAGACCTTATGATTATAGGTGATGACGGTGAAGACGTACAAGATTTTGCCGTAGGTGGTATTGCAATGCAACCATCTGGTGTAACTAGAACCTTGCCTACAAGTGCATCGACTGACCGTTCTGTAAACACTTCTTCTACTCGTCCTCTTACACCTGTACAACCTATACCACCTCAAGACAGACCATTGGCAACATTTAAAGATTTAATGGGCGATAAGTATATGGAAATGCGTGAGTATCGTAATGCCGCTGGTAGCGTTCTTATGATTCCTTTCATAAATGGTGTACCGTCCTTGCCTATTCCTGTAGGATATGATTTATACAATTCAGACGACACGGCTACACCACCGGATGCTACACCCGTTCCTCCAGTTGTTGAGGATATTATTGCTGACACTAGAGAAGAAGATAGTGTTAGGGAAGATAGAATGAACCAAGACCCACCACCACCTACAGAAGCTGAATTTGACGCTATGACAGCGGCAGAGTATTCTAGTTACATGAATACTACAGTAGGTTTTAATCGTACTATTGCTAAGGTAGTAATGGGAATGTTTGGACCCATAGGATTTGTTGGCATGGCTCTTATGGAAGCACAAGATAGAAAAAATGTTGCCCGTTTAGATAAGTACATAACGTCAGGTAAATTTTCTAAAGTAGAGCAACAGAGTTTATTAGATATTAGAGCAAAAGTTGTAGAACAATCTGGTGGTCTATTAGCTGGTATAGTAGATAAAGTTACTAGCAAGTTTGGCGTTGCCCCAGAGTTAACAAAACAAATTACAAAGGTTGCGGAGCAACTAAAAAAGGTAGATAATCCTGTAGCTATTAAAGAGGATGGTACGGCTACATTATCCGCAGAGGTAAATCCTAGTTTTAGTGATGCTAGAGAGGCTAGTCTTTCACAAACACCTAGTACTTCATCATTTAATCCTAGAAGAGAAGCTAGTCTTTCACAAACACCCACTTCTACAATTGATCCTAGAAGAGAAGCTAGTTTTTCACAAACACCCACTTCTACAATTGATCCTAGAAGAGAAGCTAGTTTTTCACAAACACCCACTTCTACAATTAACATGGAAAGAGATTTAGGTGCACCTGCAACTGCACCCTTACCAAACTTACCAAACCGAACGTTTAGGGACATGTCTCCTACGGCAGTACAGACTCGCGATAGTTTTTACGGGACAGATCAAAATACCCCTATGCCTATAAATACTTCTACCTATACAGCACCATCATCTATGAACCTTCCTCCTATAGTAAATCGTGAAGACCCAGAGATTGGTAAATCTGTTGTAACATTAGATACTCCTGTAGTTCGTGCTCCACCTTTAGACAACACTCGCCCTGCAGATTATACAACCCCTACTGGTGTATTACCTTTTATGCAACCTGTAGTAAATGATAGAATTACTGCACTTAATACATTACCAGACCCTACAATAGGCACAAATGATAACTATCCAAAATTTAGTTTTGAACCAGATGAAAGCGGTGTATACCGTGCAGTAGGTAGTTATCCAGAATATAACAATGCTGGTGATCCTGTTTTAGGTTTAGGGCTACCACAAAATAGAGACGCAGGTATATTAAACCCAACCGAACAAAATCAAGTGACAGCTTTACCTACTGAAACTAGAGATGTATCGCAGTACACTGCACCAAAATCTATGACAACCCCTGCCGTTGATCCTAGAAAAGCTACTGACGGTTATGGTAGAGATATTGCACCTGTCAGTGTTGATCCTAGAAAAGCTACTGACGGTTATGGTAGAGATATTGCACCTGTCAGTGTTGATCCTAGAAAAGCTACCGACGGTTATGGTAGAGATATTGCACCATCGCCAATTAGCATGGAAAGAGATTTAGTAGGTGCGGCTACTACTTCATCAAATGTAACTTCACCAATTCCACCATTGCGTCCAAAGGACTTAAGTAGCAATGTAATTTCAAACGTTACAGACACTGCTACTAGTGATATTACTAATAATAGCATAGTAAAAAAACGTGAACCTGTAAAAACATATAAGGCGGGTCAGTCTACTATGAGTACTGCATGGAATAATTTACTTGATGCTAATTTAGGTAGAGCAATGCAAGACAATAAAAGTGCAGGCAAGCAGGGTGGTACAACAGTAAATAACTATGTAGTAGGACAAGTTTCCGACGGTACTTCAACAGGAGTTTTGTCAGACAAAGATGGTTTTGCAATTAGATCATCTACAGGTAAAAATGTATTTATAGATGAGCAGGGTGCATACCATAAACCTACTCTGGTTGAAATGATTAAGTTTGGTCTTAGTTATAGACAACGTGAAGTTGGTGAGTATGATCGTAATGCAATTAGTATTGCTAGTACAAATAGAAAAACTACAGTTACACCAGACAGAAAAGGTGAATTATCTACAAGTTCAAAAGCTAAACTTGGAACGGACGCAAGTGGTGGTGATCCAAACATGGCAGGTGCAACATGGACAAATCAACCGGGAACTAATGTATTAACACGTACCTTTGATCCTGCTAATAGACGAGATAATAATGACCGAGATGATAATGAAGGTACAACTTTTGCCCCTTCTATATCAAAAGAATTTAACACTACCTATGCCGATAGACAAAAAGATAACTTTAATGCTCCCGCTAAGTCTAAAGCAAAGGCTGGACAAGGTAGTAGTTATGGTAATTCTGAAGCTGGTGGTGGTGGCTCAGGTGATGGCGGCGGTAAAATTGTATGTACCGCTATGAATAATTCATATGGCTTTGGCTCATATCGTCAAGCTATTTGGTTATCTTATTCAGAAAAGAGCTTGACAAAGGCACACGAAGTAGGTTATCATATATTATTCCAACCACTTGTTGATATAGCGTATAAAAATAATAACAAGTTTGTTAGAACTATCCTAGAAAATATTGCTAGACACCGTACTGCAGACTTACGTGCGGAGATGCAAGGTAAGAAACGAGATACTCTAGGACGTGTATACCGATCTATACTAGAACCCATCTGTTACCTCGTAGGTAAATATAAAATGTTTAGGAATAAGTAACATGGAATTTGAAGATTATAAAATGAATGTGGGTAATCGTTTTGATTTATTACCCCCAGAAGATAAACAACAAATAATAGATTTAATACAATCCCCAGCGGGACAAATAGTAGTAAGTTTATTAGGTCCAGAATTGTTGGGTGAATTAGAACCACCTGCACCTGCACCTAGACGACGTGGTTTAGCAGCACGATAATCTGCTATATATGTATACTGGCTACTCATCCCCCATATACGGCTACGGTGGCTCCAGTTAGGAAAATATAATGAACGATAGTATTTTGGCAGAAGATATGACGCCACAAAATACGGTAGCATTTGCTAACCGAAAATACAGTAATGAAGACAAGCGTAAGATGGAAGAGGAAGAACTAGAAAAACTTATTGCAGAACAAAATAACTCTGCAGAAGAAACATCTAGTGAAGAATCTGAAGTTCCTGCAAATGCAGAAGAGAAAAGTTTTAAGAAACGTTATGGTGATCTTCGTCGCCATATGCAAGATAAAGAAAAGACATGGGAAGACAAGCTTAAAAGTATTGAACGTCAGCTTGACCAGTCTACTAAACAAGAAATTAAATTACCTAAGTCCGATGAAGACATTGACGCATGGGCAAAACAATACCCCGATGTAGCAGCCATTGTAGAAACTATTGCAATTAAAAAAGCACGTGAACAATCTGCAGGTCTAGAAGATCGTGTAAAAGAAATTGATAATATGAAAGCTGATGCAACTCGTCAGAAAGCTGAAGTAGAATTAATGACTGTACACCCTGACTTTGGTGAAATTAGAGATAGTGATGAGTTCCATGAATGGGCAGACAATCAGCCTAAGTGGGTACAAGACGCTCTATATGAAAATGCCGATGACTCTCGGTCTGCATCCCGTGCAATTGACTTGTACAAAATGGATGCCGGTATAAAAACAAATAAACCTGCAACTTCGAAAGATGCTGCACGTTCTGTAAATAATAGGACAGATCGAAGTAAACCTGACGCTAACAATTCTAAAGGCGTATACAAAGAATCACAGGTAGCTAAGATGTCCCCACAACAATACGAAAAGGCTTCCGATGCAATAATGGAATCTATTCGTGGTGGTACATTTATTTACGATATGTCGGGCAATGCTCGGTAAAAGCTATTGACATCTAAGTTATTTATGATATAACTATATGTACAATGTATTAATGCGGCCCCTATACGGATACCCGCATTAGTAATACACTAAAATTACGCAAACAACAATAACGCTTTCGGACAACCTAATGTTTCGTGGCCCGTTTTATTAGAAGGTAGGCCAACTTTCTGAAGAACGCACCCTAGTAGAACTTAGCCTCTGTATAAGTCATTAGTCGTTTGCATCTGTATCTAATGCTAAGGAGAATTATTATGGCATTCGGAACCGCTGGTGGTTATAACAGTTTACCAAATGGTAACTTTTCACCAATTATCTACAGCAAACAGGTGCAACTTGCATTCCGCAAAGCATCTGTCTGTGAGGCAATTACTAACTCTGATTATTTTGGAGAAATTGCAAATATGGGTGACTCAGTAAAAATTATTAAAGAACCTGAGATCACTGTTCAACCCTATCTGAGGGGCACGACAATAACGCCACAAGATTTAGACGATGAGGACTTTTCATTGACAATCGACAAAGCGAATTATTTTGCTTTTAAGGTTGACGATATAGAAGAAGCCCATTCCCACGTAAACTTCCAAGGTCTTGCCTCGGATCGTGCGGCTTATCGTTTAGGCGATCAGTTTGACCAAGACGTACTTGGTTACTTAACAGGCTTTAAACAGTCTGCATTACATGGAAGTCCAGACACTGTAAATACTACCGTAAATGGTACAGTTGCAGTTTCTACAGCAGGAACTGACGAACTATTAGCGTCAATGAAAATTACCGCTGGTAACTTTGGTGGTACGGCTGGTGAAGCTCTTGCTTTACAACCTCGTACTGGTGGAGCTACTGACTCAACACCTGCTGCTGGTGATACTTTCCCACTAACCGTCATTGCACGTATGTCACGTCTGTTGGATCAACAGAATGTGGATACACAAGGCCGTTGGTTGGTTGTAGACCCAGTATTCATGGAACTTCTAAAAGATGAAGATTCACGTTTGTTTAATGCTGACTTTGGTGGTTCTGGTTTACAGAATGGTCAAGTTGGAACTAACATTCATGGTTTCCGTGTATATACTTCTAACAACTTACCTACTGTTGGTAGTGGTCCTTCCTTTGCTGGAACGAACTCAACTGCTAACTTTGGTATGATTGTTGCTGGACACGACTCAGCCGTTGCAACTGCAGAGCAGATCAACAAAACTGAGACATATCGTGACCCAGACAGCTTCTCGGACATTGTTCGTGGAATGCATTTGTATGGACGAAAAATACTACGTCCAGAAGCCTTGGTTAACGCCAAGTATCACTTAGCTTAAAGGGAGGAAATAACTTATGGCTACTTTAACAGCATTATTACAAACCGCCCGTGGTGATTCACCTCGTGGTCGCAGCGCTTATTTAGTTGAGATGACGATTGATCTTACTGCACAGGCTATTGATTGTTCATCTGGGGATATAGTTCAGGCTATAGCAATTCCAGCGGATACAGTAATTCTTTGGGCTGGTGTACAGGTTGTCGAAAGCGCAACTATGAACACTGGTACAAATGCTACTGTTGTTCTTGGTACTGCAATTGATCCTAATGAATACGTTGCTGCATTTGACATTGATGGAGCTGCCGATCTTGCATATGCTCCAACAGTGGCTCAGGCAGGTGTACTTATTAGTGCAGCCGCAGACACAATGGACGTAACCTTCGCAGGTGACGGTGCAACATTCTCAGCAGGTAAACTTCGTGTTTACTGTATGCTTATGGATGTTAGTGCTCAAGGTTCATTAGAAGGTACTGAAGTTGCTCGTGACGCACTTGCATAAATAAAATACTGAGGGGGCTGGTTTTGTACTGGCCCCTTTAGGCTATGTTAAATCTTTAGGTAAAATAATGACACTCACATATCTTACATTAGCTAACGACGTTATTACTCGTATGAATGAAGTAGCATTAACTTCTGGTACATTTAATAATGCTAGAGGTATACAAATACAGTGTAAGAATGCTGTTAATGAAGCAATACGTTTTATTAACCAAAGAGAATTTTCTTATCCATTTAATCACGCTATAAATAATTCTACATTGGTTCCGGGAATATCAAGGTATACTTTGCCTACAGATTCAAAGCATGTAGATTACAATACCGCAAGAATAAAAAAAGATAATGACTTAGGTTCTTCAGGTACTAGTCTTACTATACTTACATATAATGAATACATAAGTAAAGACTATGCAAACCAAGAAGATGATGTTATATCTACTACACTAAACGGTACACACACAAATTCAATAACAACAATAACACTTACTTCTGTTACTGGTCTTGCCGCAACAGGAACTATACATGTAGGCAGTGAGCAAATTACATATACAGCAATATCTAGTAGTACCCTTACAGGTTGTACACGAGGTGCTGGTGGAACTACTGCCGCCGCTTACGCCAGTGGAGTAACGGTAACACAATTTGATAGTGGTGGTATGCCAAAAAATATAGTTCGTACTCCGGACAATAACTATTTATTATATCCGTACCCAGATAAAGAGTACAAACTTGCTTTTGATTACTACACATTTCCAGCCGATTTAGTTGCACATGATGACACTACAACTATTCCCGATAGGTTTAAGCCTGTTATCATAGGTGGCGCTACTGCTTTTGTATATCAGTATAGAGGTGAAGTAAATCAATACCAACTTAACTTTCAAAGATTTGAACAGGGTATTAAGAATATGCAAACACTTCTTGTTAATAGGTTTGACTACCTTAGCTCTACAGTAATAGAGAGACATTAATGCCAGATAGTTCTCAAACACAACCAGTAGCATTTAACTGTGAGGGTGGTTTAGTTTTAAATCGCTCTACGTTTCAGATGGAGCCGGGTCAAGCTTTAGTTTTAGAAAACTTTGAGCCTGACATTGAGGGTGGGTATAGAAGAATAAATGGTTTTCGTAAATACGTTAATGTAATTGTACCACAAACTTTTAATG
>Ga0308016_10000093_pt1 | contig 44517 bp, 30 predicted proteins | sample Neamet233_FD_203129 | JGI IMG/M metagenome (GOLD analysis project Ga0308016, IMG submission 203129) | Marine microbial communities from water near the shore, Antarctic Ocean - #233 | ecosystem: Environmental > Aquatic > Marine > Unclassified | place: Southern Ocean | collected 2014-07-28
CAAATCCCGTCTTTCGCTCTATTTAGTAAAAAGTACCAATGCTGAAGTGGTGGAATTGGTAGACACGCTGGACTTAAAATCCAGTGGTCAGTAATGGCCGTGCGGGTTCAAGTCCCGCCTTCAGTACTAACTGGGACAAATCATTTTTTTTTGATTTGTCCCTTTTTTTATTATCCTGTAAACCCTTGTTGATCCTGACAATTTTTAAAAGTGTTGGATTGATATCAGTGGTTCGAACCTCATTTTTTTCAAATTGAAACTTTTTTGGGAATATCGAACCAATTAGTTCCCTTTTTTGAGCAATTTCAGAATTAACAAATAGACTGTCAATACTTTCAAGTTTTTTTAAGCCTTTTTTATATACCTCAAGAATTTCAGATTGTTTATTTTGTGCTTCTTCTTTGACTTTTAATTCTCTAAAAATATTTTGATACCTGTTTTTTGTTTTATGGTAATCAGCAGCAGCTATATCGCCATCAATAAATAAATCGTTCAGTTTATTTAATCTGTTATTAATATCATTTAATTTTTTATAATGACTAGGACCTAGCTGATGCATCTTGCTTTGCGTTTTAAATCTTTCCGAAATCATTCTATTAAGTAAGGTTCGCGCATTTTTATGTAAGCTAATTCCGCTTAAAAATTCTTGGAACCAAAGTGCTACTTCCTCCGCCTTATATCTAGTATTACAAGGTTTTACACAGTGGTAATAAGCGTAGTGCTTTGAACGCCCTTTAGAAGCACTTGCGAGAAGCGGATTGTGACACTTAGGACATAATACAAAGTCTTTCAAGGGGTACTTAGGATTTACTTTCTTATGTGTTAATTTAAATTGCTTTTTACCACCATCAACAATGACTTGTACTTTATAAAAAAGTGCTTTTGTGACAATAGGTTCATGTATCCCATTAACAACCATTTCTTTTTCGTCCTTGAAAGCTTTAATGTAAATATCTCCACAATAGAGAGAGTTCCTAATAATTCTTCCGAAAGCTGATTTGCTAGTTTTAAGCCCTTTAGACCTTAACATACTTAAAATTTCCTTTTGATTGTAAAGTCCAGAAGCTAAGAGTTCAAAGCCCTCTTGGATATACTTTGCATCATTATTAGGTTGAAGAATCGGTTTGTTAGAATTATCTCTGCCCATGCTGTAGCCTTTAGGAGGACTAGCAACATACCTCCCCTCTTTAAAAGCGCGTCGCATACCTGAAATAACATTTAGTGAACGACGTTGGTTTTCTACTTCTGGCATCGATAGATAGACAGCAAGCATAATTCCTTGTTCTGGTATCGTTAAGTCTAATGGCTGTTCAATAGCATTAACAACAATTCCTATATCATTAAAGGTTTTAATAACATTGTAAGATGCTGTGGTGTTCCTAGAAAAACGATCCCATTTTATAAACAAGATTTCATCAACAAGTTTGGCGTTTTTTTTCGCAAACTGCATGAGTTTCTTGAATTCAGGCCTATTAAATGTTTTTGCAGAATAATCTTCTCTATATATTCCAACAATTTCAATGTTATTAATTTTGCAATATGACTTAAGTTTCTCCTCTTGGTCTCTTAAAGAAAATCCCTTATCAGCTTGTTCATCTGTTGAGACTCTTGCATACAATATTGCATTTTTCATAGCTCATTGGTTTTAGTTAAGTTATTCCATATTAATTCAGAAAAAATATCTAAAAATTTAATAATTTCCTCAATTTCAGTATCCGTATATGGTGTTTTATTTTGATGGTTTAAAATGTCTTTAGCTTCATTAAATTTCACAATTTCCAGTATGGTCGATAAGCATAGGGTTCCTATAGGTATCAAACTTTTGGAGATGAAGTGCTAAGGGCTACTTAGGACTATATTTGTTGTTTTAAAATATTTTTAATCACAAGGTGTTTATTGTTTCTGAAAATAATTTCAGCGCGCTCATATTGCTTTAAACCCAATAAGGTTTTTATCGTTTGAGCTTCATTATTTTTAATATCATGTTCTTTTGTTATTTCTACTTCAAAGGTCTCTTTAATATGGCTGGTATAAATCTTAATCTGTTTAAAATCCTTCTGTTTTAATATTTTTAAAATCTCTAACTCACTTGGGGTGTATAACGCAAAGCCTTCTGTATATTTAAATAACTTATCATCCTTATAAAATTGAGATATTAAGGGTATGATAGGGATACTGAAAATAGAATAATGAATCATATTATTTATTAATTCATCTCTAAAATCTGTTCCTCTTTGGTTGGCCTCAATTTCATGAGCAACTGGATTAAATACTTCAAATTTCAAATTTTGGTCATCTTCATTAAGATTCTTATAAAGCATCAATGAAGTGTTCTGGCCTGCAAGTAGCACTGAGTTCACTAAACCACCAAGATTAGTTACATACATTTTATAAGATTCAGGGAGTGTGTCTAAAACAGTTTTAAGTTTTTCTTTATTAAATGCTTGTTCATTCATTAGCTGACTTATCTCATCAGGTAGCCCTTGACCAAGTATCACAGAAATTTCTTTTTCGCTCAACTTGTCAAAATAACTTGTGTCCATTGGAGCTAATAAAAAGTCTTTTATCAGTTTGATTTTGGCTAATGGCATCCCGAAAGAGCGAAGTTCTTTTATGATAAGAATCAATAAAGCCTCAAAGTAATCAAGTTCAACACGTCTTCTTGTGACCTCTTTATTGGTGGCAGATGCACTAACCTTATAATCAATAATTCCCTTTTCACTCCAATTAACAAAGATCCTATAAGGAACATTTAAATCACTAAGCGTAACTCGTTTTTCAGATAGTTTGGGAAATACATTAAAAAAATCCATACATTTGTATTTATAAGTAACAAATGTAGTAAAATAAATATTATAAATTTAATTAATTTAAAAATAAATAGACTGGTATATGAAATTAATAAAAACCTGCAAGAATCCTGAGTGTAAAAGTGAAATAAAAAGGTACAAAAGTTCCAAACGCTTGTATTGCGATGATACCTGTAAAAACAGAGCAGCGTATCTTATAAAGACGGTTCAAGAGGCGCATTTATTAGAAATGGATAAGTCGATGCGAAGAAACTATAAAGTGCTAAATAGATTAAAAGATTTAGCCTTAGGCCCAATAGAGTACCAAACACTAAAAAGTCATGGATTTAATTTTGATGCGATACATAAAGCAGAGATTAAAATAGATGATAAAGGCAAGAAGGTTCAGTTATATCATGTATATGATATCTATTTCGAAACAGTAAATAATTCAAAACTAATAATTAAATAGCAAAACATATGGAAACAGTAATCTTAAAGGATATGGAAAAACTACTATCCCCAATTGAGCAAGCCAAATTAGTGGGCATTATTAAGGAGCCATCACAATTAGCGTATGATCAAAAACAAAATTATATAGCTTACGGAATCATAATAACCTATACTTTAATTTTAGGAGTTTTTTTAATTAATCATTTTGTGGAAAAAAAAAGGCAAAAAATAAAGTGTAAGTGCTTAATTTTGAAAAAATGATAATCGCAAAAACAAGATTAAATTCGCTAAAAATCGCTGAAAATCGATTTTAATGTTATATAACATAGTGATTTTAATGTGCATTTGCAGATGATTAATAGAATAAAACAAGAACATCTAGATACCTTTCTTGATATTAAATAAATGGTTGAGGCTTTTTAATAACATTTAAAAATAACTAAGTAAACTGCAAGGTCATTTATATTAGTCAAACTATTTTAATGAAAAAAACCTTTTCTAACAAAAAATAGAGCTGAAAAATACTATTAAATGGATATCATTTATAAGTTGAACTTTGAAAGCATTGGTTGCAAGTATTAAAAAATAGATCTTTTTCTAACAATCAAAACTTCATCATCCGAAAAGGACATCCAACCAAAATCATACACCCAAAAAAAAGTTTTATTCTTGCTGTTGATATGCCAATGTGTGTTGTATTTAAAATTAAATTTCTTTTTTTCCAACACCAATCGAGGTACTTTTTTTTGCAACAAATTTCTCCCTAAAACCTCTAATAATATTGAACGATTTCTGTGTAAAATGATATCGATATCTTTTACGGCAATGGCAGTTACTTTTCTTAAATTAACGTGGTAGTAATTTTTACAACGCAACGAACAAAATTCCTTATCGCTTCGTCCTTTTACTAATTTATTACATATTTTACACTTCATATACATCACAAAGGTATGTTTTATATATAAATATACTCTAATCGTTTTTAACGGTTAAAATGTACTTATATTTAAATCACCCTTGTTTTGATACTATTATATTTTATATTTGAGATATTAGTTGTAGTACAATGCATAATATACCTATTATATATCAGCCTTTAAAAAATGCAAAACGCATTAAAATTTATATTCCTTATGAATTAAAGGAACTACGCGACGTTTTTAAGAAAATTAGCACCACTTTTTGGCATCCAAATCAGAAATTATGGTCTATAATGTATACTCAAGAAAACGTTGCATTAATAAAAAACCTGTTTGGCAAAAACTATAAGACAGTAAATGAAGTAACTCCTACCCCGATTGAAAAAAGACCACTTAATCAATACGCAGTCGAACAGCTTTTTAGATTAGAAAAAGCCCTGGTTTTAAAGAAGTATAGTACTTCTAGTGTAAGAACTTACAAAAACATGTTTTCGGTTTTGTACTTTCCTGAAATAGGTTGACTAAAAATTCATCACTTAATGATAGTCACTTATGAAAACACAAAAAGAACCTTGGCGAAAAAAAACTACGAAAAAGTAACTTTAGAACTTAAATTATTCGTCGTTGACCAAATCCAAAATGGTCAAATCTCTACGAATTATGCCTCTAAAAAACATGATGCTCCCAGAACTACAATCTCCTATTGGTTAAAAAAATATAGTACTTTAGTGCAACAAAATACTGGTATGAGTAAATTAGACGAGATTAAAAAACTGAAAGAACGTATTGAAGAGTTGGAGTTCGTAAAAGACTTTCAGTAAGATATTATTGCCGACATGGAAATTATTACTGGAGTCGATTTGTCAAAAAAGTCGTTGCCCAAAACATTAGCATAGGACTAATATCAGCGGTTTGAACTTCATTTTTTTCAAATTGAAACTTTTTTGGGGATATAGAATTAATTAGTTTCCTTTTTTGAGCAATTTCAGAGTTAACAAATAGATTGTCAATATTTTCAAGTTTTTTTTATACAACTCAAGAGTTTCAGATTGTTTATTTTGTGCTTCCTCTTTGACTTTTAATTCTCTAAAAATATTTTGATACCTGTTTTTTGTTTTATGTAATCAGCAACAGCTATATCACCATCAATATCATTTAGTTTTTTATAATGCCTAGGACCTAACTTATGCATCTTGCTTTGCGTTTTAAATCTTTCCGTAATCATTCTATCAAGTAAGGTTCGCTGTAACGTCTGTTTACTCTGTCATTTCTATACATATATTTGTTGTTTAGTGTATACCTATTTCGGGGCGGGTCAGGATTTTCGGAGTACAGACAAAACCACCAATTAATTATTTACTTCTTAAGTTTGTTTTTAATAAACTTGATACTTAATCAGAAAGAATAAAAGAGAGAATTAAGATTAAAATATATGGTGAAGCATTTATAATTCTCTTTGCTTCCTAATAAAAATCACTTTCAGTTGTGTAAGTCCTATATTTCGTTTTCAAGTTGTTTTGAGTCCAGTAGGTTTTTCTTTCATAAATTAGTTTCTACATACAAGGAAATTTTTTAAGTTGACATTAGCAATGATGTATTTAATACTTATGGAAGTAAAGTCGGTCATACTCAATTTAAAAATGATTCTTTAAGATTTATTTTTTTTTAAAAAAAGTTATCTTAAAGAATCATTAGTAGTAATTAAGGAAACAGCTTTCCATCATTAGAAAACTCATTAAAAAGAATGAAAATGTATTCTCAATTATCTGAATCTCAATTAACATTGATCAATCCTTTCATTCGAATATCTTTACTTGATGACCCTATTTGGATTTCAAAATCTCCAAGTTCAGACATATATTTACGATATGTCGAATTATAGTATCTTAAATCTTTATTTACTTTTAATTTAAATAGAACCGTTTTCTCTTCTCCTTTTTTTAAAGTAATACGTTCAAATTTTCTAAGTTGCTTTATTGGCATCCATATTTCTGATTTGACATCTTTCACATAAAGCTGAACAACCTCATCACCATCAAATTCACCTCTATTTTTAATAGTAACTGAAACAGTAAACTCATCTTTTACACCAACTTTAGATTTATCTATCTTAAGGTTTGAATACTTAAAAGAGGTGTAACTTAAACCATGTCCAAATGGATAGAGCGCTTCACCTTGGTAATATCGATATGTAAAACCTTTGCCAGCTCGCATATTGTAATCTTTAAAATCTGGCAACTCCGTTGTTGCTGAATAGAATGTGACCGGCAATCTCCCCGCAGGGTTGTAATCTCCAAACAACACGTCAGCAACAGCATCACCACCTCTTTGCCCAGGATACCAACTCATCAGAATTGCTTTTAATTCTTTATCCAAACCATCAAATGAAATAGCACTTCCTGCCATTAAAACGAACACTACAGGGGTTCCTGTTTTTATCATGGCTCTTATTGCATCTTGCTGAATTTTTGGTAATTCTATTTTTGTGCGATCTCCTCCATAAAAACCATCAGCATTTTTCCTTCCTTGCATTTCTTCACCTTCCCAAGTAGCATCCAAACCACCAACAAATAATGCCACATCAGCTTTTTTAACATCAAGTAGAATTGCTTTTGATAACACAAAAGTAGAATCGTTCTCTTTTTCTTCTCCCTGCTTTACCAACGGTATGCCTTTGGAGTATGTTATATCAATTTTTTCGCCCAGTGCTTTTTTTATACCTTCAATTATAGTGACTGGATGAGATGCTTCGCCATAGTAATTTGCACGTAACGCTTCAAGATTATCTGCATTAGGTCCTACAATCGCAATGCTTCTAATTCTCTTTTTGTTTAATGGCAAGGTTCCGTCATTTTTTAAAAGTGTCATCGATTTTTGGGCCACTTTCAATGCCATATTATCATGAGCTTTACTATCATTCAAATTAAATGGAATTTGTGCATAAGGTACATTTTTGGGAGGGTCAAACATTCCAAGCTTCATTCTTGCTAACATTAATCTATAAACAGATCGATCAATTTCCCCTTCATCAATGAGACCTAATTCAACAGCTCTTTTCAGGCTTTCTTGATATACACTTCCACAATTTAGATCACAACCTTTTCTGATCCCTAAAGCTGCCGATTCTTCTTGGTTATTTACAATTTTATGATTTGCATGAATATCGTTAATAGCACCACAGTCGGAAACCACATACCCTTCAAATCCCCATTTGTTGCGCAATATATCTTCCAGCAATAACCAACTAGCACTAGAAGACTCGCCGTCAACACGATTATAAGCGCCCATAACTGAATATGCTTTTGCATCTACAATTAAATCTTTAAAAGCAGGTAAGTAAGTTTCCCATAAATCACGTGAATTTGGCACCACATTAAATGTATGTCTTTCAGATTCAGGTCCGTTGTGAACTGCAAAATGTTTTGCAGTAGCAATTACCTTTAAATACTTAGGATCATCACCTTGTAAACCCTTGACAAACTGTATTCCCATTTGCCCTGTAAGGTAAGGGTCTTCCCCGTAAGTTTCATGCCCGCGTCCCCAGCGAGGATCTCTAAAAATATTAATATTAGGGGACCAAAAAGTTAAACCCTTATACATTCCGTAGTCTTTATTCCGAAGTGCTTCATGATGTTTTGCACGAGCTTCATCGCTAATAATGTCGGCTACTTGTTTCATCATATCGGTATCAAATGAAGCAGCCATACCAATTGCTTGTGGAAAAACAGTAGCGGTTCCAGCCCTAGCGACACCATGTAAAGATTCGTTCCACCAATTATATTGCAATATGCCTAAGCGCGCAATAGCAGGTGCATTATTTCCAAGCTGTGATATCTTCTCTTTCAAAGACATTTGCTTTACTAAATCTAAAGTCCGTTTTTTAAAACCTAAAGATGTATTAAGGTATTCTGGCTCATTACTTACTGAAGTTTGAGCACAAATATCGTTAGAATAGAAAGAAAAAATAATTATAATGGATAATAAAATATACTTCATAATTTAGTTAAGTGTTGTTCATAGCGCTTTTCAAAACAAAGTACTATTGTATAGCCATATTGAAGGTGCTATTTGGTTATCGTTATTTATTTCATGTAATCTACTATTTTATGATTTATAAATTACAATAAGGTAATTTAAAAAACAGGATTTCACCTTTATGACTTTGGTTAGACAAAGAATCAATTTTTCGAATATAAATATCGCTTTTATTTTATTTTAAACCCATGTTAATGATTTAATAGCATTACAATTGAGAAGAATCTCGGCAAGAAAAACAAAGCCAATTTTAAAAGATATATTCTTACTCTTATATTCTGTGGACTATGATGAATTAATAAATTATTATTAAAATTAATTACTTATTAATTCCTTATTAATTAAAATATTAATCATGTTCACGTACTTTCATTGGAAAATCAATTATAATTACCTAAAACTAGTAGTTTATGAAAAAAACATTATTTTTTATTTCCTTAAGTTTAGCTTACAGTTCTTTCGTGACGGCTCAAGAGGTTACAATATCCTCTAGTGCTAAGATTCAAGTTGCTGCAGGAGCAAGCTTAAACATTAATGGTTTAGGACTCTCTCCTTTTGAGAGTTATGACTTTACCGAAAACGCGCTTACTAAATCCGTTGCTGCAATGGTAGTTGGTTCTAATGAAAGTATGAGTCGTGTATACACACTTGCAAATCCTATAACAGCTTTTCAAGGCACTATCGTATTCAATTATGAAGATGCTGATGAGAATGGTATTCTTGATAGTGATGCTGTATTAGAGATTAATCAAGATGGTGTCTGGACAAATTATCCTGACATAGATGGAACAGATAATATGGTAACCAGCACAATTAGTAGTGCTATTAATTTCAACCAGATAACGGCTTCTTCTTCTGCTGCTACTTTAATAGTAAGTTCTGTTTCAGACAAACTATTGGTTAAGGTTTATCCTAATCCCGTAGTAAATGAAGTACATATTGTTCATAAAAATGCTATTGAAGCAACTCTATTTAATCAACTAGGGCAAGAAGTATTGAGTACTAATCAAAAAACCATTGACTTTTCTTCATTAGCTAAAGGTCTCTACATCTTAAAAATTAAAACAAATAACAATAATTCTAACAATTTTAAAATAATTAAAAAATGAAAAAATTTACTCTAATATTATTAACAATTTTTGCTTTTACTTTTAATAATTCACAAGCACAAACAGCAACAAAATTAGCTACAGCACATGTAGAAAACGGAAATGGAGATACCCAATCAGGAAGACTTTATAGAGTTAATGCTGGAGCCTCAAGAGATGGAAATGGTAATTCTAATGCCGCTTTTGGAAACATTGGAGATTGGTCTGTTGATTTAACAATTTCAGAACAAACACCAAATAGTGCAGCATCAAATTATGGGGGAGACGTAGCAAGAATGGATAATGGTGGTTTTGGTGCGATCGCTAGAGCTTCTTTTGCTGCTGGTAATTACACGAGAGCTCACAGTCTTGGTTCTGTAGCTTTTGGTTTCGTAACTATAGCTGGGCAAGAAGGTGATCGAATGGGAGATGGTCCATTTAACGGTATAGATGGTGGTAATGTTGGTCAAGTTGCTTTTGGATGGAGATCTGTAGCAAGCGGAAATGGCGCAGTAGCTATGGGACATGGTAGCACTGCTTCAGGAGCATTTTCTTTTACTTCAGGTAATGGTAATACTGCTTCTGGACAAGGATCTGTTGCTTTTGGTTTAGGAACTCAAGCTTTAGGACAAGGCACTTTTACCATAGGTAAAAACAACGCAACAACCGACGCAGCATTTATTGTTGGTAATGGAGATGATGCAAATAATCAATCAGATGCATTTGTGGTAAACACTGACGGTTCTGCTGTGTTTTCTGGTGATGTAACTGTAAATTCTGATATGCGTTTGAAAGCAAACATTATATCTCTAGGAAGCACTCTAGCAAAACTTATGCAAATTGATGGTAAGAGTTATGTAATGAAAAAAGATGCTTCAAAGCAAAAAATTGGTTTGTTAGCTCAGGATGTTCAGGCGGTTTATCCTGAATTAGTGAAAGAAGCAACCAATGAAGAAGGAACACTTTCTGTAAATTATCAAGGTTTAATTCCTGTGTTAATTAATGCAATTAAAGAACAACAAGCAGAAATTAATGAATTAAAAAAACTGATTAAAAAAATCTAATCAAGTTTTAATCTTAAATAAAATAACCCTCCCTAATTATTTGGTTGGGTTATTTATTTCGAAATAAATTATAAATCACCTCAATTTTATCATTTAAGATATAAAGTTACCTGTCTAAAGATTCTTTTATTGGGTAAACACAAAATAAACACAAATGAAAAATTTATTGACAATTCTATTATTAAATGTATGTCTGCTCTCTTTCGGACAAGTCACGTTTACCAAGGCACCTATTAACAAACAATTAGTCGCCAGAGACTTAAATACCAATTTAGGAACGGTGACTGTTTCTGGAAACGTTAACAATTCTGGAGTTTCTTATGACGCGATTCAAGTTGAAGTACTTCGAGAAGGAGTAGCGTATAATACAACCTCACAAAACTTAAGTTTTAGTGGAAATACGGCATCCTTTAATATTGCTGTAACCATTGCTGCCGAATTAAAAAATTACACTATAAAAATTAATGGTATTACTGCAAGTAGTTCTACCCAAATTAGAACGATAAACGAGCTTGTTGCTGGAGATGTATTTATTGTTCAAGGACAATCTAACGCAGAAGCAAATTCGAGAAATGGTAGTGCAAATGAAAACCAAAGTCCTTTTATCCGTGTTTATGCAAGTGGCACAGAAAATGGAAGTAATTTACAAAACAATGACAAATGGTTTACTGCAGAAGGAGATAGACACAAAGATATTGATGGTAATGCAGGACAATGGGGCTTAAAATTAGCTCGTATGCTTATGGATGATTTACAAATTCCTATAGCAATCTTTAATGGAGCTCATGGAGGACAAGCTATCGAATTTTTTCAAGCTCCTGAAAATTACAAAACGTCTACATCTTCTAATTATGGACGAATGTATTACCGTTTAAATAAAACAGGGTTAAAGAATAATGTACGTGCTATATTATGGTCGCAAGGTGAAGCAAATTCATTCAATAGTGGAATGAATACTGATGTATACATCAATTATTTTAACACATTAAAAAAATCATGGTTAAACGATTTTTCAAATATTGAGCATTTTTATATCTTTCAAACTAGGGATTGCAATTGCGGTACGACTGCTGTTGGACGTTTAAAAATAAAAGAAGCGCAACGTCAATTAGCTTTAAATAATGCAACGGTTTCTATTATGCCAACAACAGGTATGACATTGCATAGTGATGATTGTCATTATCCTTATATTAATGGTTATGAAAAATTTGCAACAAGAATTTATCCACTTGTAAAACGAGATATTTATAATGAAGCTACAACACAAGCTATTGATGCACCAATGATATTATCTGCGAAACTAATGAGCCCAACTTCTTTAGAAATTGAAACAGATACACCTTTACAATTAAACGGTACAAGTCTCGCTAATATTCAACAGGATTTTACAATGCGTAATGTGGGTACTGCATCCATCACTAATGTACAAATTTCAGGAAGTAAAATTATATTTACACTTTCTACTTACCCTGGATTTGGGAGAACTTCAACGATTTCATTTATTGGAAAATTAGCCAATAGTGCGCTTAATATTACCAATGACAATAGTTTAGAATTAGTGAATTTTAGTAACTTTCCAATTCAAGATTTATCAGATAATGGTAACCCTCCAGATGGTGGTAACCCTCCAGGAAATGGAAGCGATAATACCGATCCTAAAATTATTCAATTAGAAAATGGCGGACAAATTATAATAAAAGCGAATGGGTCTCTTAATTTAAAAGGCTTGGTATTAAAACCAAACACTAATCATACGCTTGTAGCAAATAATACAGCAACAAGATCTTTAACCGCTTTAGGCTCTGTACCAAATACTAGTATAGCAAGAGTCTATAATTTTGCTTCTGCTACTGCCAATTTTACAGGTAAAATTACGTACTATTATGATGATGGAGATATGGGAGACATCACCCATGATGATGTTGTTTTACAAGTTAAAAATGATGTAGATACGTGGACATCTTATACAGATGAAGATTCAAACAACAACAAAGTAACTTACACTTTTACGAGTCCTATCAAACTAAAATCGATTACTGCTTCTGCTACAGCTACAACTTTAAGTATAGAAAGGCTCACTGAAGAAATGAAGATTTCCTTTTTTCCTAATCCTGTAAATTCAATACTTCAAATTCAATACCAAGGTAATCTTGAAACGAAAGTATATGATTCTTTAGGCAGAAAAGTTTTATCAACCAATTCAAAGTCTATTGATATGAAGGCAATGCCGTCAGGTGTGTACATTATTAAAATCATAGATAATGTACTCAATAAAACAAACAGCTATAAAATTATTAAACAATAAATGGTTATGAAAACGATCAAATCATTCACTGAATTAAGTAGAAAAAAATCATCCTAAATGTCTAAATACGTATCCTGTTTTATAGGATTCATTTTGTGCTTTTTTTTTACAACAAATAGCTTTAGTCAATGTAATGGTGCTTCAGATTCATGTAACAAAAGATATGATGAAGTAGCATACCTAACTACACACAATGCTTTTAATTCAGGACAAGACGGCTTTAGTTTCCCAAATCACAACACCAACATTGAAACACAACTTAATGCTGGTGTGCGTGGATTGATGATTGATGTTTATGATGATAACGGAACATCCGTTGTGTATCACGGTTTTTCGTTTTTAGGCTCAGAACTATTAGCAACCTATTTAAACGAAATTAAAATTTTTTTAGATAATAACCCAAATGAAATAGTTACTATTATTTTAGAATGTTATACGACTGCAAATGCCATTGAAAATGATATGATTCAAGCCGGTTTAGCTAACTACCTGCACACCCAGAATACTTTTTCGCCTTGGCCAACTTTACAAACCATGATTGACACCAACAAACGATTAGTAGTTTTGTCTGATAAAAATGATGCTTCATCAAGTCAAGCCTGGTATCATTATGTTTGGGATTTTGCTGTAGAGAATAATTACGGAAGTATTAATTGTGATTATAATAGAGGAAACCCGGCAAACAATTTGTTTATTTTTAACCACTTTGTAACTTCTGGAACAGGCACAGGAAATGCCTCAAATGCTTTAATGGCAAACTCAAGTCCATACTTTATAGATCATGTTACGCAATGCCAACAATCAAAAAACAAGTTTCCGAATTTTATTACTGTTGATTTTTATGAACTTGGAGATTCTATGGGTGTGGTTAATCAATTAAATGCTGCAAACCCCGGGAGTGGAGACGCTGGAAGTTCTGGAAATCCACCGGGAAATGATAGCGATAATACCGAGCCTAAAATTATTCAATTAGAAAATGGCGGACAAATTATTATCAAAGCCCATGCGTCGCTTAATTTAAAAGGGATGAAATTAACACCTAATGTCGACTATGCAATTACTGCTGATAATACAGCGACTAGGTCTTTAGAAGCTTTAGGTTCTGCTCCCAGCGAAAGTATGGCAAGAGTGTTTAATTTTACTTCAGCTATTAACGATTTTACAGGAAAAATTATTTATTATTATGACGATGTTGACATGGGAACCGTAACACATGACGATGCCGTATTGCAAGTAAAAGGTGATACAGATCTGTGGAATAATTACACTGATGAAGATTCAGATGATCATCAAGTTACTTATAACTTTAACAGTCTAATAAACCTAAAATCTGTTACAGTTTCAGCTTCTACAACCACTTTAAGTATTAATCCTGTGACTGAATATTTTGATGTTTTGATATTTCCCAACCCAGTAACTTCTAGCTTAAATATTAAATATGAAGGTGAGTTAAATACAACTGTTATTAATGTTCTTGGTCGGTCTGTTATTAAAACCCAATCGAAGATTATTAATATGAATAATTTACCTACTGGTATTTATCTTATTAAAACTATAGATAGAGTATCAAATAAAACTAACAGCTATAAGGTTATTAAGAAATAACCTTATAGAACTGTTATTATAATTTCTTTTAAAATATTATCAGATGCATTTCCAATGTATATTATATAATCTCCTTTTTCAATATTCCAATTAGAGATAGTCTCATCATAAAAAGCGAGTTTATCAACTTCAATAGAAATATCTACTTTTTTAGAATCACCTTTTAAAATATCTATTTTTTTAAATCCTTTTAGTTCCTTAATCGCTCTTTTTACTTTAGAATTTACTTTTCCTAAATAAACTTGTACTACTTCTGCACCAGTAACATTACCAATATTTGTGACGACACAACTCACTTTAATGGTATCGCTTGAAGTGTATGATTTTTTATCAGTTATAACATCAGATAGTTTAAATGAAGTATAAGAAAGTCCATGCCCAAATGCAAACTGAGGAATTATCTTTTTTGTGTCGTGCCAACGATATCCTACTAAAATATCTTCTTTGTAATATTGTGTTATGCCATCTCCAGGGTATGATAATTCGCCATAAAAATGGGCAGCATTATCAGATAGTTTTTTAGGAAATGAAAAAGGAAGTTTTCCCGAAGGGTTTACATCTCCGCTCAAAACTGAAGCCAAAGCATGTCCAGCTTCGCTGCCAAGGTACCATGATTGCATAATTGATTTCACTTTAGAACGCCAAGGCATACTTACCGCATTTCCACTAATTAAAACAACGGCTATATTTTTGTTAACCTTGGTAATCTCTTCTATTAGATCGTCTTGACTATATGGAAGACTATACTGCTGCCTGTCTGCACCTTCGCTATCTTGAGAGTTGTTTTTATTTAAGCCGCCAAAAAACAAAACAACATCTGCTTTTTCTGCGACAGATAAAGCTTCTTTTTTTAAGTCTTTATTACCTTTTTCTTTGTCAACCTTAGAAGTGTACCCTAAAGAATGTATTATGGTTGCATTTTTAAATTGTTTACGCAAACCGTCAAGAGGTGATATTTCGATTGCCGCTTTTAATTCTGAAGAACCACCACCAATAGTCATTTGTTTCGTTGCATTTTCACCAATAACTGCTATAGTTATTTTTTTTGAGGCATCTATTGGTAAAAAATCATTGGTGTTCTGTAATAAAACAATGCCTTCTGTAGCAACTTTATAAGCTGTATTTAAATGTGCCTTATTATTAATACTCCCAAAAGGGCGGTTTTTATTTAAAGAAGTTCTGTAGATTAATCTCAGTATTCTTCTTACTTTATCATTTAAAATCCGTTCATCAACTTTTCCAGCAACTATTTTTTCTAAAAACGGGTGTGCTAAAAAATTATTATTGTAGGCAAATCTTTTAGAAAGGTTATTATCCGAAGGGGTTCCCATCTCAATATCTAGTCCATTATAAATAGATTGCATCGTGTTATGTGTTCCGCCCCAATCTGAAATTACAACACCATCAAAATCCCATGTATTCTTTAAAATATCATTCAATAAAACTTGATTATGACTACAGTGTTCTCCTCTAAACTTGTTGTAAGCTCCCATTAAAGACCAAGCTTTACCATCTATTACCGCAGCCTTAAAAGCGGGTAAATAAATTTCGTTCAATGCTCTGTCACTTACTTCTACATTTATATGTCCACGCCAATGTTCCTGATTGTTAAGGGCATAATGTTTTACACATGCGGCAACACCACTTCGTTGTATGCCATGAATATAAGGCACAACCATGGTTGAAGCTAAAAATGGATCCTCTCCCATATATTCAAAATTTCTACCATTTAAAGGTGTGCGATATATGTTTACTCCTGGCCCCAGTAAAACATCTTTTTTTCTATATCGTGCTTCTTCCCCTAAACTTACCCCGTATTGTTTTGATAAATCCGGATTAAAAGTAGCCGCCAAACATGTTAAAGCAGGAAACGCCGTTATATAATCGTTACTCCAATTGGCATAATCCCAATTATCCCAATTAATTTCTGCACGAATACCATGTGGACCGTCCGACATCCATAATTCTGGAATACCTAATCGAGGAACACCTGGTGAACTAAATTTGGATTGCGCATGGCACATTGCTATTTTTTCCTCTAAAGTTAGAAGTACTATGATACTATCTATTTTTACGTTAACACTTTCTTCGATTTTACTTAAATTTTGAGCTTGTGATTTAGAAATAAATAGGAATAAAACACAAAGTAAACTCATCAATTTAAAAACTTTTTTTGATACGTTTTTTTTAAAATAAACACTCATTTCTAATTAAAATTTTAAATTATGTAAATGTAAAAATCCTTATATTATTGTATTAAAGGTAACTCCTTTCAAAGAAAAAACAATTAAAAAATTAATAAAAAAAAGCCATGTTTTTTACATTTAAACCTCATATTTAAGATAAAATTCACTAATATTTTATTTTGATTAGAAATATTTAATTATATTCATGTTCTCTAATAATTCTATCCAAAAAAAATAGCACTTCCCATGTGTAAAAACCTATTTAAATTATTACTTATTACTATTATTTTAATTCCCAACTTACTAATAGCTCAAGGGTTAGAATTTAAATCTAATGATAATTTGATCTCTAATAGAACATCTTACAATGTCTTTGAATATAATCAACCAAAATTTACTAATGAGTTTAGTTTTGAGTTTAGCTTATCCATAAATAATCCTTTAAGCGTTGGTTATATCTTTTCAATTAAAAATAAAAATAGCGAAAACTCTTACTCGCTCTCATACATTAACACTTCGGATAATTCTGGACAGATAAAATTCAATTTAGATGCAGTAAAAAATATTTTTACAATTCCTATTAAAGAAGAGTTTTTAGGCTCGAAAGAATGGATTGACATTAAGTTAATTTTTAATTCAAAAGAAAATAACATTCAATTACTGGTAAATAATGAAAGCAACGTATATAAAGAGTGTGTATTTGAAAATAGTATTGCTCCAGAAATTTATTTTGGTAAACACGAAAGTGTTATTGAAGTGCCTTCAATGAGTATTAAAAGATTAAAATTTAAAAATGGTGAGAAAGATTATATTTTTAATTTTAATGAGAGCCAAGGTGAAGATGTTTTTGATATTAAAGGAGAACGTTATGGTAAAGTTTCTCACGCTAATTGGTTAATAAGCGATTCTTATCATTGGAAATCTAGATATTCTTTTTCTTCAAAAAAAGTAACCTCAGTAACTTTTGATGAAAAAAAACAAAGATTTATTTTTGTTAATGCAGATTCTTTACAAGAATATAATTTCAGAAAAGAAGAAACAATTAAAAATGTATTTAAAAACGAACTGCCAGTTCCTATGCGTTTGGGAACAAGTACATATAACTCTCAGTCTGATAAGTTATATGTTTATGAAGTTAATGATGTTCCTGGTGGCAAAGCTACCATCGCAAATTTAGATTTAGATAGTTTATATTGGAATATAAATAGCACAGAACAATTAACTACACAAAGGCATCACCACAATTCATTTATTAATAAAGAAAAAAACGAACTAATTGTTTTTGGAGGATTTGGAAACCAGAGACTTACAAATAGTTTTAACGCGTTCAATTTAAACACTAATACATGGAATCTACAACTTTTTAAAGGAGATACTATTACACCAAGATATTTTTCTGGATTAACAAAATTTAATGAAAATGAAATTTTATTGTTTGGTGGTATGGGTAATAAAACAGGCGACCAAAGCATAGGTAAAACTTATTATTACGATTGTTACAAAGTAAATCTACAAACTAAAAATATAAAAAAAATTTGGGATACTAAACGCGAAGACATCAAAATAGTTTCTAGTAGAAATATGGTTTTAACCAAAGATTCTAAAGCATTTTACACACTATCATATCCAGAATATATAGCCTCAACATATCTTCAATTATATAAATATGATATAAATAATGGAGAATATGAGATACTAGGTGATTCTATCCCTATGATTTCTGAAAGGATTCGAACCAATGCTAATTTATATTTTAATAAAGATACTGAAGAACTTTTTTGTGTTGCTCAAGAGTTTGAATTAGACGGTTCAAACAAAGTTAACATCTATTCATTAAATGCACCACCTATTTCAAAATCAGTTATTTATAATCCAACAAGAACAGCAAGTATTAGCAAAGGTTTTGTTCTTATAATGTTGTTAATTTGTTTTCTTCTCATATTTTTTTCTTTTTATCTTTTAAAAAGAAAAAAAGAAAAAAAGAAAATTATTTTAGATCAGGTTGAAATTATTAAAAAATTTAATTTCGATGAAAAACTACTCGCTAAAGAATCAAATTCAGTTTCAATTTTTGGTAACTTTACGGTAATAGGTAAAAACGGAAAAGACATATCTTATTTGTTTAGCCCAAAAATCAAACAGTTATTTTTATATTTATTCTTTAATAGTAAAGACGAAGAACAAACAGGAATAACATCCGAACAATTACATACTACACTTTGGCCAGATAGTACACATCAAAAGGCTAAAAATTTAAAAAACGTAACCTTAAATCAATTAAGAAATGTTTTAAGAGAACTCAATGATATTGAGGTTATATATTCTTTTGGTCACTTTTTTATTGAATTCGGAGACACTTTTTATTGCGATTATTTTGATTTCGTTAAACAACTAAAATGTGTAAAACAAGATTCTTTAGATATAAATTCACTAACTAAACTTGTACAAATAACAAGATCTGGAAAGTTTTTAAAATCTATAAATGATGAATGTTTTGATAAAACAAAGAAAAACTTTGAATTTGAAATAGAAGAATTGATTCCAGGTCAATTAAAACGATTGTATAAAGAAAGAGAATATATTTCTGTAATAGGGTTGACGGATATTTTATTTAATGTAGACCCTATAAGCGAGATAGCTTTTTATTATAAATTACACGCATTTAATAAAATGGGGATGACCGATAAAGCTAAAAAACATTTTAATAAGTTTATTTTAAATTACAAGAGGTTAATGGGTGACGATTTCCCACATACTTTTAGTGAAGTTTTAAAAAAAAGATCAAAAATTTTAAATAAAAATTAATTAATATTACTTATTACCATTATATTTAAAAGTATATATCAGCTGTCCATTCTCCTGTTTTTTATTACCTTCTGTTGGTAAAAAAGTAGAAATTACAAATACATCGTTTTCATTTTTTGTAATACTTGGATTTGCAAAAGATTGAGATCCTTTTGGAGTTTTTATATTTAATTTCGTATAATGGGCATCAGCGCCAATTAAAAGTCGCCATGTACTAAAATCGTTTTTTTTAATTTGTGCCTCTTGTAAAACATAAGTTTGTCCTAGATTATTAAAACTATAACGACCCCCTATATTACCTTTAAAACCCATCTCAATAATATTTTTGTTAGTGATAATATCTTTCCAAGTTTTCCAATATTTAAAATCTTTTAAAATCCCTATCGCTTGATAATCTACATCTTTATTATTAAAATAGTGAAAACCCAAAAGCAAATGAGAATCTTCAGGATTTTTACCGTGTATCTCTCTAATATCTGGAGTACCTTCAGCAAAAGATGAAAATGTTCTACTTAATGAAATATTATTTTTAGATTGATTGGCACATAAGTCTTTATACGATTCATAAAATCTAACCTTTATATTATTAGAGCCTTCTTTTTTATCTTCTTCATTAACTAATAAATAGCCGTTTCCCCACTTTTTTATGTCACCTTGATGTAACCGATCTCCAAGACTGGTAATCCGTGTCCAAAATTTCAAGTCATTACTTCCTGCCAAATATAATTTAAAATGATTTCTAGAAATCATACTATGATATACACCAAGGTATTTAAAATCATCTTCGTCTGCTTTTACAATTCTTAACACTTCGGTAGCGCGTTGATGATTGTCTTTTACTTGAAAAGAGGCTTTGTCAATAGCAATTTCATTTATATGAGTTATTAGTGATGCATTTTTTTGAGGCAACCACCATTGATACGCTATTCTTAAATTTTCTTCCATAGAAAAATCTTTCAAATAGGAAGTTGAATATGTCGTTTGCTCTTTGTTAATCTGAATAAGTATTTGCAATAACTCTTGTCGTGACATCAGTTTTAATGTCTTTATAGTTTTAATTTCAGATTTTAAAAAGAAACCATAGGTTAAAGCTATCGAAGACAGCTCTTCATCAGGTAATCTGATAAGTTTTTTTTCTGGAATTGCAGTTCTATCAACAATTTTAGAAATTAAATTATGGCGCAATGTGCAATACGAACTTTTATGTATTTTTGGCACACTTAACCACTTATTAAGTAAAAGTGTTTTTACTAAAACGGATTCATTTTGAGTTCTTAAACCATTATAATTAAGTCCGTTTTTAGTATCAATTTTTAATAAACAAAAGTCCTTATTATATTTATTTAGAAGTGTTCCAAAAGCAAAAAAAATAGCTATAAACAGAATAAAAACAATAAGTAGCTGTTTCTTTTTCATCATAAATTTAAATTACTCAAGAGTAGTGAAAGATGAGGCAGGCAAGCCTTCTATGTTAAAAAGACTAGGAACAGCTTTATCTTTCCAAATATATCGAGCATACTTTGGCTTTTTAACTGTGGGTGCTTTAATTTCTAATTTATTATTTACAATTTTAGCATCTGCAAGGACAAATTTTTTATCTACCCCAGCAATTTCAAAACCATATAAATTACCTTTTGCAATTAATCCGCTACCTTTAAAATCGAAATCAATAATAAGTTTATCTTCAAAAACATTTACATTTTTAAATAAAGGTCCGGACGATACGATCTCCTCTCCATAATCATTCGATAGCGCTAAACCTGCTAATCGAAAACCTACATCTTGCTTATTAGCAGGATGAATATTATTGAAATTACCAATATCTAAAGTAACGACCATACCTGTTTTTTTAGTACTTAATGATAACCGCTGTGCATCTCTTAATTTTTGAGATTTATCTAAACCTACATTATTATTTGAGTGATACTGAAAAGGTGCAATCTGTACAAAATAAAAAGGGAAATCATAATTCCATTGGTTTCTCCAATCTTCAATCATTGCAGGGAATAAGCGCTGATACTGTGCTGCTCTGCCAACATTAGATTCTCCTTGATACCAAATTACTCCTTTAATAGTGTAAGGCAACAAGGGGTGAATCATCGCATTATACAACACACTTGGTAGGTTAGAGTGCATTTTTGTTATGGATGCTCGTTCTTTAAAATCTGTATTCAAATCATAAACATAAAATCGATTTTTATGGATTTCTGCAACAAGCTTATATTTCCAGTTTCCATTTAAAGTAATACCATTTCCTTTCGGACTTGTTAAAATTAGATCTCCAGAAAAAGAACCAGGGCCACCAGCATCAATAGCACGAATAGCAATAGTGTTTTTTCCATTTATTAAAATAGATTTAGGAATCGTAAATTCACGTTTTGTCTCAGAATGTCCACTTCCATGAAATCCACCAACATAATGCCCATTTACAAAGGTTGCATCCATATCGTCAATAGCTCCAAGACTTAAGGTGTAGTCAGTACTTAGGTCATCAATAAATATACTTTTACGAAACCAGATTGCGCCATCAACTTCACCTTCAGTAATATTATCAAAGCGCCCAGGTAATTTTTTATAAGACCAATTAGAATCGTCGAAATCTATTTTAGAAGCTTCTAAATCTTTGAATTTTAATGTTTTCCATCCTTTATTTGATGTTGGTATTTTAATTGAATTCCATTTATAAAACCAATTATCAATAGTTTTTTTATGGTTTTTTGAGTCAATCTGCTCTAAAGCATCATCAAAATCTCCTATCGTTTTTAGCTTAGCTTTACTTGTCCAAGATTCTGCTGGAGTACCCCCCCAACTTGAATGAATAATACCAATTGGGACATTTAATTCTTTATATAGTCTTCTTGCAAAAAAATATGCAGTAGCGCTAAAATTCTTTGCTTTTTCTGGTATTGTAGTTTGCCAATTTCCTTGTATATTTTCTAAAGGATCTAAAGATATTTTTCTTTGAACCGTAAACATTCTAATATTTGGGTAATTCGCTTTTAATATTTCTTCTTCAGAATTATAAATAGCATCATTTGGAGGCCATCCTTTAAGTGGCATTTCCATATTAGATTGACCTGAAGCAAGCCAAACTTCTCCTATCATAACATCCTTTAGCACCTTATTATCTGTATTTGTTGAAATATTTACGGTAAACGGACCGCCTGCTTTTGGTGTTGGTAAATTAAGTTTCCAATGTCCATTTTCGTTAGTTTTAACTTTAACATTACTTCCCCAACTTCCAGAAATAATTACTTTTTCATTTGGCAAATATGTTCCCCAAAAAGCAACATCAGAGTTTTGCTGCAATACCATATGATCTGAAAACAAAGCGTTTAGTTCTAGCGGATTGTTTTGTGCATTACTCTGAAGTAAAAAACTTAAAATGAAGATAAAACTTAAAAGTGATTTTTTTAGCATACTCTTTAAGTGTTTAAATTGTTGATGTTAATTTTACAAATATCAGTTTTTTTGAAGAACTATCCGTTTAACTTTTTAAATGCAAAACGTCCATAGAAGGCTATTAATATAAAACAACAGATAGGTAGAATGAATGAAAAGTTAACTTCAGAAACCCCCATTATTGTCGTGTCTGCAACACCATTGCCACCAGTATCAATAATAATACCTTGAAGCATTGGTAATAAAGCACCTCCTACAATTGCCATTACTAATCCAGCTGAACCAACTTTAGATTGTTCTTCGGTTAAATCATTTAGTGCAATACCATAAATAGTAGGGAACATTAGGGACATACAAAAAGAAATACCCACTAAGCAATATAATCCCAACATACCTTGAATAAATATAGTGCCTGCAGCAAAGGCTGCTGCTAATAAAGCAAAGTACATCAGTAATTTTCCAGCATTCATATAACGAAGCATTGCTGTACCAATAATACGCCCAACTGTAAATAATATAAATGCCAATAATTGATAAAAGAATACATCTACTTTTTCATAGCCTTCAACATTAACATTGGCTAAATCTATAGCTTCTGCATATTGATAAATATAGGTCCAAGTCATAATTTGTGCCCCAACGTAAAGTATTTGAGAAACTACACCAAAAACATATCTTTTATTTTTCCCTAATTCACTAAAGGTTTTTCGAAGGCTAGGCATATTACCTTCTGCTTTAGACTGCGGCATTTTAACGATTAAAAAGAGTACGAAAACCGCTAAAATCACTAAACCTAAAACCACGTAAGGATCTCGAATTACTGCTAAATCTGATATTTTTATTAGTGTTCTTTTAGCTTCATCCAAAGTGCTGAAATCTGCAATATCATCCGATTGTAATTTGTCATAGATAAAGTATTTCGCTATCAACAAACCAGCAATTAAACCAATTGGGTTTACTGATTGTGCTAAATTTAAACGCTGTGTTGCTGTTTCTTTGGCGCCCATTGCCAATATATAAGGATTTGCCGCCGTTTCTAAAAACGCCAACCCGAAAGTTAAGATGTACAATCCTAAACAAAAAAACCAAAATTGCTCTGTAATAGCAGCAGGGTAAAATAACAAAGCGCCACCTGCATATAAAGCTAAACCAATAAGTACACCAACTTTATACGAGTATTTGCGCATAAACATTGCAGCTGGCAATGCCATACAAAAGTATCCTCCATAAAATGCCATTTGTACCCAAGATGCTTGTGTGTTTGATAATTCTAACACTTTTTTAAAAGCATTTACCATTGGGTCGGTTACGGCATTAGCAAAACCCCATAAGGCGAAAAGCGATGTAACCAATATAAATGGAATTAATACTTGTTTTGAAACTATTGGTATTTTTTGATTATCTTCTGATATCCCGTTTTTCATACTTGGTCTTTAGTAACTTTAATTATTTTCTGAACTCATAGAATAAGGTCTAGAAGCTTTTGTTGTATTTAATTTTTTATTCGGTGTATCAATCATGTCAAATGAAAAATTAGAGCCGTTCATTAAATCATCAAAAGTGATATAACTTTTAGAGTATTTTTTACCGTTTTTAGTAATCTTATTTATAAAAATATTCTCTTTTGAATTTTTAGATGCATCTATTTCAACTGTATTTCCATTTTGAAGATGAATTTTTATATTCTTAAATAATGGGCTTCCTATAGCATATTCTCCAGTCCCAGGAGTAACAGGATAAAAACCCATTGCAGAAAACACATACCAAGCAGAAGTTTGACCATTATCCTCATCACCACACAGACCATCTGGGGCAGAAGAATATAATTTACTCATAATTTCTCTAGCACGTTTTTGAGTTTTCCACGGTTGGTCAAGCCAATTATATAAATATATAGCATGTTGTACAGGTTGATTTCCATGTGCATATTGCCCCATATCTCCAACAATCATTTCTGTTATTTCATGAATTTGCTGTCCGTAGTAAGAATCATTAAACGTTGGTTCAGTTGTAAAAACTTCATCTAAACGATTGCGCATTTTTTCTATGCCTCCAAAAGATTCGGCTAGCCCAATAGGGTCATGAAATACACACCAGGTCCAATGCCAAGAAGAACCTTCTGTAAAAGCATCACCCCATTTATCTGGAGTAAATGTTTTTGCCCATGAACCATCTTTATTTTTTCCACGCATAAAACCAATTTCTGGATCGAATACATTTTTGTAGTTTAAACTTCGTTGTTTAAATAAATTAATTTCTGACTGTGGTTTATTTAATGCTTCTCCTAATTGTGCTATGCTCCAATCCGCGAAAGCGTATTCTAAAGTACGTGCGGCATTCTCGTTAACACCAACATTGTAAGGTACATAACCTAATTCATTATAATACTCCGAACCGAAACGGCCAACTGAATTTAATGGTCCTTTATGATTACTGTTCTTTTTAACTGCTTCGTATAAAGTTTCAATATCAAACCCTCTAATTCCTCTTAAATAAGCATCTGTAATGTTTATTGCAGAGTTAGACCCAATCATAGAATCTCGATGACCAGGACTTGCCCATTCTGGTAACCAACCGCTTTCATTATAGGTATTTACAAGACCTTGCATAACCTGACTCAAATAGTCTGGATACATAATTGTGAAAAATGGAAAAACAGCTCTAAAAGTGTCCCAAAAACCATTATCAGTAAACATATAACCGGGAAGTACCTGCCCATTATAAGGACTATAGTGTACAATTTGGTTATTCGCATTAATCTCATAAAACTTTCTAGGAAATAACAAGACTCTATATAAGGCTGTATAAAATGTTCTCTTTTGTTCTAGCGATCCGCCATCAACTTCAATTCTGCCTAATTCGGTATTCCAAAGATTTTCTGCTTTAGATTTTGTTTGCTCAAAAGTGTCGTTCCCTATTTCACGACTTAAATTTAATTCAGCTTGTTCTAGACTTATAAAAGAGGATGCTACTTTAGCAGTAACTTTTTCCCCATCTTTTGTTTTAAAGGATATCGCTGCGCCTACATGAAACCCTTCAGATTCTAAAGAATTGCTTAATTTACTATTATCAACCGTTTCTTTTTCTTTGCTATTCCAAGTTTGAATCGCTTCAAAATCTTTATCAAAATAAATGACAAAATAGTTATGGAAATTATCAGGCACACCACCAGAATTGTTTCGGCAATATCCAATTATCTTACGTTCTTCAGGAATCACTTTCACCATTGACCCCTTAAAAAAACCATCAACTAAAATATGTGCTTTATCAGATTTTGGAAATGTAAATTGAAACTGAGCGCCACGTTCTGTTGGCGTAATTTCGGTTGTAACATCATAATCTGCTAAATATACTTTGTAATAATTTGGTTTACTTACTTCTGCTTTGTGCGAAAACCATGAAGCGCGTTCATCTTCATTTATTTTCAACGCTCCAGTTTCTGGGAATAAAGAAAAAGCAGCATAGTCGTTTATCCAAGGACTTGGTTGATGTGTTTGCTTAAATCCTCTTATCTTATATGCATCGTAAGTATAGGACCAACCATTTCCCATTTCACCAGTTTGAGGTGTCCAGAAATTCATACCCCAGGGTGTTGCAATTGCCGGATACGTGTTCCCGTTTGAAAGATCAAATGAAGAGTCACTACCAACTAAAGGGTTTACAAAATCAACATAAGAAACATTCGTTTTTTGTTGATTCTGGCTTTGTATTTTTATAGTGATTGCCACAAATAGGAGCAAAAATATTCTTTCTAATCTCATGAAATTTAGTTTGCTATTTTAATTAATACACTATAGATTTTGGACGATCTTCATCTTTTTTACCGAATTCTAGATTTGGTTTACTTCCCATAACAAATTTTAAGGTTCCTCCTTTAGTGATATCTTTATGAGTAATGAATGCTTTTGTATGATTCTCACCATTTAAAGTAACCGATTGTATATACATGTTTTTTCTATTGTTATTTTCAGTTTCTACTGTAAACACTTTATTTTCGGGTAATTTAATTGATGCTTTATCAAATAATGGTCTCCCAAAAACATACATCCCATTAGCAGGGTTTACTGAATAGAAACCCATGGAAGAAAGAATATACCACGCTGACATTTGTCCACAATCTTCATTTCCACTTAAACCATCTGGTTGATCTGTATATAATTCATTTAAAATATAATCTACATTATCTGAAACTTTATATTGTGCTCCTGCATACGCATACATATAGGTTGTATGGTGGCTTGGTTCATTTCCGTGAGCATACTGTCCAATTAATCCTGTAATATCTATTGAAGCGCCTTCTTCTTGCTCTGAGGATATGCTAAACAATTCGTCTAATTTTTTTATATAAGGTTTATCGCCACCCAATAATTCAATTAATCCTTCTGGATCTTGTGGCACTAACCACAAATACTGCCACGCATTTCCTTCACAATAGTCGTTTACACGATGTTGAGCCGACACTGGATCAAAAGGTGTTCTCCAAGATCCATCTGCCAATTTACCTCTCATAAACCCAGTTTCTTTATTAAAATATTGCGTATAGGCTTTGGCTCTTTTTGCAAAATATATTGCATCCTCAGTTTTGCCTAATTTCTCCGCTAATTTAGAAATTGCCCAATCTGCAATAGCATATTCCATCGCACTTGCTACAGATTCAGGTCCGTGATCTGCTGGTATATAACCAAACTCCATTAAATCTTTAATACCTGGCTCAAAATCGCCAGTTGCTGAAATTTTTATAGCATTGTAGGCTTTCTCAACATCTATTCCTTCAAAACCTTTTAAACAAGCATCTACTATAACAGGAATTGCACTATAACCTGGCATTGTATTGGTTTCATTTCCACGTAGATGCCAAACAGGTAGTTTTCCTTGTTGTTCAAAAATTGCCAACATAGAATTTATTATATCGCTCATTCTTTCTGGCTGCATAATTGTGTATAAAGGATGCGCTGCCCTATAAGTATCCCAAAGAGAAAACAATGTGTAATTTGTGAATTCTGGATTATCGTACACTTTTTTATCAGTGCCTCTATATTGTCCGTTAACGTCACTAAATAAGTTTGGAGCAATCATAGTATGATACATTGCTGTATAAAATATTTTTTTCTTACTTAAATCTGGTGTTTCAATAATGATTTTAGACAATTCTTTGTTCCATTTTTCGTCAGCTTGATTTACAATTTCATCAAAATCCCAGTGTGGAATTTCAGCTTTCATATTTTCTAACGCATTTTTAGAACTCACGGGAGAAACGCCCATTTTAACTTGAATTACTTCGTTTTCAGAAGTTTCAAATTCTAAAAACCCTTTTACGTAATTTCCTTTCTTTTCAGTACCTTCAATTTTATCATTTCTATCATAAATCACAAAATTTGAAACGGGTTTAGAAATAATTAGTGTGAAGTATTCTCTTTGATCTGCTGCCCAACCTTTTGAAAAGCGGTACCCCTCAAAAGTGGTTTCATTTATTTGTTTGATGTACGTATCTACAGTGATATCAGAATTACCCTCAGATAAATCAATAATAACTCTTGATTTTTTTGATTTTGGAAACGTATACCTATGCATTCCAACTCTTTCTGAAGCTGTTAATTCTACTTTAATATCATAATCGTCTAAAACCACTGTGTAATAACCTGGTTTTACAGCTTCTGTTTCTTTTGAATAAAAAGACGCATATGCATCATCTGGATGATTTTGATTTCCTGCCCACACTTTAAGTTTCCCAGTAGCTGGCATTACAATAAAATCTGATAAATCTGTCATTCCTGTTCCACTTAAATTTAAATGTGTAAATCCTTTAACGATACTATCTGTATAGTGGTAAGAAGAAGACCAATCCCAACCTTTGTTAAAATTACTTGGACCAACTTGTACGCCTCCAAAAGGAACGTTTGCTCCAACAAACACATGTCCATGACCACTAGAACCTATAAACGGATCTACAAATTGTGTTAAATCTAATTCGCTCTTAGTACCCTTTTTAATATTAGTAGTTTGACAGGATATTATTGTAACTATAAAGCCTAATACTAGTAGAATTGTTTTATGTGAGTAGTTTAATTTCATTTTTTTTGATTATTTTTTCTATTAATTAAAACTTGGTGGTGTTTGATTTTTACCCCAATATTTTTGAGGTACTTTTGATGTTATAAAATCTAATGTGCCTCCTTTTTTTATGGTTTCCCAATTGAGCCAGGTATCTGTATAGTTTTTATTATTCCATTTTAAGGATTTGATATAATGTAATTCTGTAGATCCTCCGTTAATAATAAGTTTTCCTTTAGGAAACGTTATGGTTACCTTTTTAAACTGAGGCGTATTTACAGAAAAACCACCAACACCTGGTATCATTGGGTATAATCCAACAGAAGCAAAAACATACCAAGCTCCCATAGTTCCTAAATCGTCGTTTCCAGGTAATCCATTTGATTTACTATTATAAATATTATTAAGAATTCTATGAACTACTTCTGATGTTTTATAAGGTGTATTTGTCCAATTATAAATCCAAGGTACTTGAAAATTGGGTTCGTTGCCTGATGCAAACCAATCATCCTCATAAGATGCATCTAACCTTTTAAAAAGTGTGTCTAATCTTTTTTCGGCGACTTGTTTCCCTCCAATAGTATCAATTAATGTTTCAAGATTATAAGGCACCATCCAAAAATAATTTTTGTGGGTTGCCTCACGCCAATCATGATTGATATTTTTCCATTTTCCGTTAGGATATCTAGAATTTAACCAGTTATTTTTTGGGTTGTAGATATTCTTCCAGTTTTGAGATTTATCAATAAAAACCTCAGCATCTTCTTTATTATTGATGGCTTGTAAAGCAAACTGACCTATAGCAAAATCTGCAGAAGTGTATTCTAGCATCATAGACGCAAAAGTGTGTCCATCTCTTAAATACTCAGTTAAATTTGGACGTATTTCTTGATTCTGAGAACGCAATAGTGGAATGGTTGCACCACGTTTCATGTGTTTATAAGCATCAATCAAGTTAAAATTGGTTGCTCCAAATGCATAAGAATTTGCGATAAGAATTGGTGTTGGATCTCCTTGCATAATACCCGTTTCTATATTGGCTAAAATCCAACGTCCAAAACCACCACTTTGATCTGCAAAATCGACTAAAGATTGCATCATATCGCTACTTTGTTTTGGATATAGCATTGCTACTAATTGCGCTTGTGTTCTATAAGTATCCCACACGCTGAATGAGCTATATTGAGCTTCGCCTTTGGTTTTATGAACTTTAAAATCGGCTCCCATATAATCTCCATTAACATCGCTTACAATATTTGGATGAATTAAAGTATGATATAAATGTGTGTAAAATTGAACTGCTCTATCTTTGTTTGGAGTTTCAATTGCTATTTTAGATAAGTTGTTATTCCAAACTTTTTCAGCATTTTTTTTATACGTTTCAAAACCGCCTTCAAACTTACTTGCTTTTAAGTTTTCTTTAGCATTTTCTATAGATACAAACGATACTGAAATTCTATATTCAACTTCTTGATTTTCAACTGTATTAAATGTAAAGTAAGCACCAGAATTTTTTCCATAACCATAGAGTGATTCTCTTAAAAGCGCATTCTCAATCCAAGTCCCTTTTTTTGAAGCTTGTTTATCAAATTCAACTGCAAAATAAATTCTATAAGGTGTTTTAGTGCCACAAAAATCACCTCCATCGGCAAAACCTTCACATGTTTTATTAGATGTAATTTTAATCATTGCATTCTCCGTAAACGTAGAGCTTATTCCTGCTCCAATAATTACAGAACCATTTTTATTCTTTTTATCAAACTTAAATTTAGCAATACCAGAGCGGTTATTTACTGTTAAAGAAGCTTCAGTTTTATCTTCCATTGTTACTGATAAAAAACCTGCACGAGCCTGATTAATCGTTTTGTAGGCGTCAAAACCTTCCATATTATTAGGTGATTTTTCTATATTCCCTGCTAAAGGCAATACAGGTACATTACCCATGTGAGGACAGCCTGCACCGCTTAATTGATTTATAACAAATCCCTTTTTCGGTGAAAAAAAACTTGGTGTAAATTGCACCATTCCAAAAGGATAACTTGCTCCAATGTAATTGTAACCACAACCTAAGCCACTACCTTCTGACCCTATTTTTGTGTCAACTAGCTTTGCGTAGTTTTGAGAATTTAAATTTGTACAACTAATAAACAGGAAAATAAATACCCTATATAAGTTTTGAAGCTTCATTATAAAAAAATTAAAAAAATTAAAAAAACTATTTTTTAGTGCCTTAAAAAGACATAAAAATAAAATCAGCTGTTTAGTTATTTGTTAATTCTCTAAAAAAAATTTGGAAAACTTTAGAGAATCTTTGGTTATTTTAATTATTGAACTTTTAACAATCTCCATTCACTTAATTGGAAGAAACCATCCCCATTGTTTGAGGTAACAGAAATACGGTAGTATTTATATGGTGTGATAGAATTAAAAGTATATTCTTTGGTTTCATTTCTGCTGGAGAAAGATTCATCCGTTCTAGTATCTAATTCTATCCATGCTGTTCCATTATTGGATCCGGCCAATACCCAATCCTTGGGATCCCTATTATCTGCATCATTTCCTGAAGTTAACGTGTATTGATTTGCAATCGCTTTATTAAAAAATTCTTGTTGCATCCAAAAATCTGTAGGGTAATCAAAAATCAAAAATTTAGTATTAGTATCACCATCAACTACTTTTGATGAACCTTCACCAGCATCTGAGCCACCTGGGTTCTCTTTGCTGACAGTTAATGCTTTCAATAGATATTCTGTTAAATCTATTATTGGAACATCTCTTTCCAGTAATCTCCATTCACTTAATTGGAATAGACCGTCCCCATTATTTGCCGTAATATACATACGGTAATGTTTATATGGTGTTGTAGAGTCGAAGGTATATTCCTTGGTTTCATTTCTGTCAGAAAAAGATTCACCCGTTCTGACATCCAAAGTTTCCCAAGTTATTTCATTATTAGATCCAGCGAATATCCAATCTTTTGGGTCTCTACTATTTGCATCATTTCCTGAAGTTAACGTGTATAAATTTACAACACCTTCACTTGCAAGGTCTTGCTGCATCCAGAAATCTGTAGGATAGTCAAAAATCAAAAATTTAGAATCAGTATCACCATCAATTAATTTTAATGAACCTTCACCTGCGTCTGGACCACCTGGGTTTTCCTTACTAACTTTAATTGTAGCAGCAAGTGTCCAGTCTTTATTTAATCCAGAGGGCGGTGCTTCTGGCAATCTTCTTTCAACTAAATCTAAATCTGCAGTATCGAAACCATTCTCACCTGAAACTACAGTAGATACTATTTCTATTCGACCTTCAGGTTTCCAATCCTCTAATAGTGTAGACATGTCATTTGGATATACAACAGCTTCTGTCATTGTATCACTATTATTTTCATAACGAACCGTTGTGTAAATCACAAACTCAGACTCTAGGCTATTTGCCCAAACAATATAATCTGTACTATTCAAAATATCAAATTCTACAATTCTTCTAGGTGCTTGTCCTCCTATAAAAACATTGCCAAATACTCTACCTCGTAATGTTTGCTTTACGGATTGATTGTTATTTTCATCACTTGTAATAACATCGAATTCATAATTTCTTTCAACCAATCCGTCAATAATAATTTCAAATTTATTATCTGCTATTTGATCGATAGCGAAAGTTTTAGTTTGATCATTCCAAGATACTGTTGCTCTTTTAGAATTTCCTAAAAATTGAGTATTACCAATAATTTTAAGGCGATCAAAGCCGCTAAAGGCTTTTAATGAATCTAACTTCCCTGCATATACCTGTTCTCCATCAAGATATTGCTCGTGAATGGAATTCATATCGTTACAACCTATTATAGCTATGCAGGCCACTAGAGCTGCAGCAAATATTTTTATAAATCTTACTTTCATAATATTTTATATATTTTATTAACTATTTTGATATCTCACCAAAAAAAGAGAGCTCACCAATCACAGTTCCATTAATATTTCCCCAATTTTCAAGTACTTCAATTCGGATATATTTAACTTCAACAAGATTATCAACATCAAAATCAAAATCTTCACCCTTGTTTTGATACTCATTATCTTCTGCCGTTGTTTGACCAACAGGCAAACCTGAAGGTTTAAACGAATCACATTCTCTTAACAATGTCCAACCCGCGTTTGGATTGTTCGGATCGTAGGGTGGAAGACTATTAATATCTAGTACTCCATAAATATTAAATCTCTTAGGATTACCATGTTTGTATAGTTCCCCACCACCACGTTGGTATAGTTTAAAACGACTTAATTTTGCTTTAACAGCTAAATCAACTGTTAAATAATGAGGTAAGCTGGTTAAAAAATCACTGTGACCACAATTCCATTGGTCACCCCATCTATTATCCCACATTTGAGTTTCATTAAACCCAAAATCATTGAAATCTTTATCTCCTTGTAATTTAAATACTGAAAATAATGATTTATCTAAAAATTCATCTGGTATGGGAGTTACTTCAAAATAGATCGTATCAGAAACGTTTTCCCACCGATCTTCTACATACACTCCAAATTTATTTCTCACAGCTGGATAACCTCTAAAGGTATAAGATCCAGAAGACTGACTAGTAAAGAATGATTCCCTATACACAAAATCGTCTTTAAGTTCGTCGAAAACCACTAAATTTAGTGATACTTCAGCGCGTAAAAGATTGTCATAACTAACTTTTATCCCTCCAAAATCTACTTCGCCAATTAAAGTTGGAAATATTAATTGTAAAGGAGGTGTTAATGGAGAAATTGTGACATTAATAGGTGTTGATATATTTTCTCCACGATCTACTGCATTAAGAGTTATGTTGTAGTCTCCAACTTGTCCAAAGCCTTCAATAACAATAGAATCTATTACTTGAGATACTTTTACTTCTCTAGGTCTTCCTCTATCGTCATCAAAACTTGCCTTAATATAGAGTACATCAACATCTGCAGGAGATGTATAATAAATAACTGCACCACCCGGTTTATTAATAATATTATCAACTATTACCGCTCCTGGAGCAATTCCATCTGAACCATATGGTCCGTGAGCCCCTTCATCTTGGCAGCCATAAATAAACAATGCTGTTCCTAAAGAAAAAATTGCTAGTTTAATATAATTTTTCATGTGTATGTTTTTTAATTTGTAGCTCCTGTTTACCATCCTGGGCTTTGTATTAAATTTGGATTTCTAATCATTTCATTCTGACCAATTGGCCATAAATAATCTTTTACAAGGAAATCTCTAAAAAAGATGTTCTTTACTTGATAAAACCCTTCAGTATCAGTACCATTTATGTTCCAACCTCTTATTGGTTTACTAAAATACTCTCCAGCTAGTTTCATTCTTCGTAAATCCCAATATCTTTGCCCCTCAAAAGAAAGTTCGATACGTCTTTCTTGTCTTATAATATCACGCATTCCTTCTTTTGTCACAGGCTTACTTGGGTTATTAGAATGCATTGCCCAAGTGGTTACTAAGTCTGATCCAACATCTAGCCCAGCTTTATGTCTTACTTTTTGAATGTACTCATAAACTTCAGCATCTGGAGAGCCTTTAACCTCGTTGGCAGCTTCAGCATGCATAAGGTATAAATCGCTCAATCGTATTATGGGAAATGTGTATCCTACGATTGCTGCATTGTTTACCGTAATTACGTTTTCATAATTCACTAACTTCTTGGTAAAGTAACCTGTTATGGAGTAAATTTCAAAACCAACTTTACCAGAAATTTGTCCTGCTTTTGCATTAATCGACGGTAAATTTTCTAAATCGTCGCTTTCTAATGAGAACCATTTTCCACCATCAAAACCAACTGTAGCGTAAAAACGAGGTTCCCTGTAAGTATGTAATTTTGCAGTTGTTGCATCATTTTGAATGTAATATTTATGATCGTCTGCAATTTGATTACTTACAGAAACCACATCATATCGTTCGCTGTAATCCCAGCTAATATCTTCGTCAATTGGTACACCGTTTACAGTATAATAATCTTCTACCATATTAAGCGTTGGTGCATGCGATTTTTTAGAAAAATTAAAAAGTGATGAATGTTCACTTGTCCAACGAGGTTGACACCAAGCTTGTAAATCTCCTGTCCAACCACGATCAACACCCCAAATTTGTTCTTGATTAAAACGATCTGTTAAGGTTGCTCTCTGAGTTAATTCTTCACGTATTTCATCATTTAATTGACCTATAGGTAATAAACCTGTAAAAGCATAAAGTTTATGCCCAGAACCTTCGGCAGTTAGGATAGCATCAAGACATGCATCTTTAGCTGCAACCCATTTTTCGGGAGCGTACGTTTGATTTACTAACGGATTTCCTTCTGCATCAACAAAACCAGCATAATCTGTATTTCCATTAAACAATGGACTCGCAGATAACATTAATACTTTAGCCTTAATTGCTTTAGCAGCTGGTAATGTTAAACGGCCATAATCAGTGTTAATGAATGATATATTTTGATATAAACCATCACTAGCAATTACTTCATCGAGCAAATTGACAATGTAATTTACCACATCATCAACAGGGTCTCGTTTTACTTGTGTTTCTGAAGTACTAGCATCTACAGGAATATTAACATCTGTTATTGGAATTGGGCCATACATCCGTAATAACCAAAAATGATAAAACGCTTTTAAGGTTTTAACCTCAGCAATCCATCGATTCCTTTCGTTCGAATCTAATCCAGGAATGTCAGTTAAGTTTTCAAGAAATATGTTGCAATCCCTTATCGCTACAAACATATTAAAGGCTCCTCTGCCACCTTCCCAGTAATTTAAATATGGGTCTGTAGCATTTTGTAAACCTTTCGCTAAACGGAAACTCGTTTCATTATTTACATAAAAATCATTCTCGGCGTAATACCAAACTTCATCTCCGGCAAGCATTGCGAAGTTTTGCTCTATATGTGCATGCTCTGGAACATAACTATAGCAGGTTGATAAAAACTGTTCTGCTGTAGATCTGTTATTGAAAACAATATCAATAGTTGCTAAGTTGTCAGGTACTATATCTAAATAGTCACTACAACTGGACATGATCAATACTAATATAATTGTAATATATTTTTTCATTCTGATTTAATTAGAAGTTAATGTTAGCACCTATATTAAAAACTCTTTGAATTGGATATCCTAAACCGTTACCACCCATTTCGACGTCCCATAATTTAAACGAAGAAAAGGTTAAAAGGTTTGTACCACTGAAATAAAGTCTCATACTTTTTAAATTTACCTTGTTCAATACACCTTTTTCTTTTAATGTATACCCTAACTCAACAGACTTAAGTCTTAAAAAAGCACCGTTTTTAAGAAACCAAGTACTTGGCCTATTGTTATTGTCTACCACTTGATCAGACAATCTAGGCCATGCAGCATATAAGTCTCTATTGTTTTCCGACCAATGGTCGTCTGCCCAAACTTGCAGTAGTGCGTTATTTCCAATTTTATCTGGACTGGTATCTATAAAAGGAGCTGTATTCAAAGCATCTACAAAGAAAGATGATCGAGCGGACCCCTGAAAAAAGAAAGAAAAATCTAAATTTTTAAATCCTAATGAAGCGCCAAAACCATAAATAATTTCTGGCGTTGTTGAATGACCTATGGCAACTTCATCATTCGTATCTATAAGTCCATCGTTATTAATATCTTTATATTTAATATCTCCCGCAAGATAATCTCCAAATGTTTGTATGGGAGAATTTGCAATATCTGCAGCATCGACAAAGAGCCTTTCGGCAATTAAACCATGAGGTTGATTTATATTTTGACCTAATCTAGATTTCCAAGGCAAACCGGCACTTGCATAATCTAATTCCTCAAAAACTTCAAATTTATTAGTAGCGTAGGTGAAATTTGCTCTTGTAGAAAACCAAATACCGTTACTAAAACTATCATTGTAGTCAATTGCCACTTCAAAACCTTGAGAAGAAGCTTCTCCTATATTTGCTCTCAATGGAGCTTGAAGTCCAAGAGTCGCGGGGACTTGAGAACGATCCATTAAAATATTTGATCGATATTGTTTAAAAAAGTCCGCCTGAATATCTATTTTTTTAAATAAGCCGATTTCTATCCCCAAATTTGTAACCTTTGCTACCTCCCAAGTAATTTGCTCATTGGGATACCTGTCTATGCCAATTCCTGGAATAAAATTATTATAATCAATTCCAAAAGAGGTCCCTCCGCTATTTGTATTTACTTGTGAAATATAGAAGAAACGGTCTGTTTCACTTCCAATGGCGTCATTACCAACAATTCCGTAAGTTGCTTTGAATTTTAACTTATTAATTTTATCTTTCAACGGTTCCCAAAAAGCCTCGTTTGACACAATCCATCCGAGACCAGCAGAGGGAAAGAAGCCAAAGCGTTCTTTTTTAGCAAAACGCTCTGAACCGTTGTAACCAAAATTAAACTCTGAGAAGAATCGATCGTCATAGGCATAGGTAAATCTACCCGAAAGACCGATATTTCGGAAAGGCAATGAAGTTTGAAGGCTGCCCGCATTTGCAAACTTTTGCTCTCTCATAACCCCTACAAACAAGCCAGTTACGGCATGTTTCTCTTTAAAAGTACGATCATAATTTAAAGCTGCTTCTCCATAAAAGGAAGTTGTTATTACTTTATTTCCTTCATTATAATTTAGAAACTCGGTTCCAGAATTTGGGTTCAACTCAAATAAAGAATATTGGTCAATCCCTGGGTCATAGCTTCCAATAGAGTAATAAAAGGGATTGTAAAACCTATTTAAACTAAAAAAGGATTCCCTCGTAGTGTTTCCAAGTACACGAAGGTTTAAACCTTTGGTTACAAAATTTAAATCTTGCTCTAATTGAACAGATGCAAGTACCATACTTCTACTTTCATCTTTGTAACCTCTTACCATATCAGCATATGGATTTAAATAATCTCCGTTTTGTCCCGCATTTCCAAAAAGAATATGCTGTGTATTGGCAAACACTGCATCTGGCTCAAAATATTTAGGATATAATACAGGGTTAGTTTTTAGTGCTTTTCTATACAGGTCTGCTCCACTATCAATAGGACCATTGTAATCGTCAAAATTACCATTGAATCTCACCGTAACTTTTGAGGTTTTAGTCACATCTATATTTATATTAGAACGCAAAGAGATTCTCTTAAACTTTATATTATTATTAAAATTATTTTGGTTGTCAACTTTTAAAATACCATTATCGGTGTTCACCGTGCCTGCTAAATAATAGCGTGCAACTTTTCCACCACCACTTAAATTAAAATTCAATCGGTCGTTGAAAGTGTTTTCTTCAAACAACTCATCAAACCAATTTACGGCAGGATATACATTTTGGTTGCGGTTTGCAGTTTCTGTAATTTTAATTCTTTCTAAGGAATATGCTCTGCCCCCTAGAGGGTCTCTTGTGGAAATTGCTTCATTGTGTAATTTCATATAAGTTATAGGATCTGCAATATCTAAAGATCTTGTTGGCATAGACATCGATCTTTCATATCGAACATTCAACTTGGCCGGCCCTTCTTTTCCTTCTTTAGTGCTTACTAAAATTACACCATTTGCACCTCTTGCACCATATAATGCGGTTGCGGTTGCATCTTTCATTATCGAAAAACTAGCGATATCGTCTGGTTGCAAACGAGCTAAATCAGTTGTGGTTAACTCTATATTATCAATTAAAATAAGTGGTGATCTGTTGAAACCAAATGTTGTAACTCCTCGAATAAAAAACTCTGCATTATCACGACCTGGCTCTCCGCTCCGCTGAAAGCCTATAACACCAGATAATCGACCAGCCAGAGCAGTGGTAAGGTTGCTGCTTGCTATTTTTAACTCAGAGGGTTTTATGGTAGATACAGCTCCAATTACGCTTGATTTTTTTTGTTTCCCAAAGGCGACAAGTGTTATCTCGTCTAGCTCATCTGCTTTTCCTTTTAGGGTGATATTAATTTCTTTTTGATTTGTATAAACAATTTCTGATGTTGTCATACCAAGATAAGAAAATACTAGAATTTGGCCACTAACCGCTGAAATAGTATACCTCCCGTCAAAATCTGTACTAGCTCCAGCAGTTGTTCCTTTTAAAAGAATACTTGCTCCGGGAAGAGGTGAACCATCTTCATAATAAACAATACCTGTTATTACATTTTTTCTAGTCTGTGCGTAACTTGCTGTTGTTGAATATAGCAATAAGGTCAAGACAAGAATATATATCTTTCTAATTCCCCCCGCCCACAGCTTATTGCAAATACATTGTCTAACTGAGAAAGTTAATTTATTCTTCATATAAGTTAAATTGGTTAATTATTGTTTTAAATTGATTTATATGTTTAAAGCTATTAGAAAAGAATAAACTTTGGGTGCATATAAAAAGTAAATATATTTGATACAACTTAAGTTTCAGATTAATTACTGGTTAGTCTTCGGTTAAATTATTATTATAATTATTAATTATTAAAAATAATCAATAAACACATTGCGTCCAGCAAATGTTTTTAAAAAAAATATGTTTTTTTTACATGAAATAAAATAGGGTGGTTTTAGGATTTTTCGTCAAATTCATAACTAGAAGGTTTTTACTATCCAGTAAACTTGGGTTTTAATAATATTTTCTAAAAATTAACAAACTACCATTTTTTCTGCAGTACTTTAAAGCTCCAAGTTCTTTAAGCTAATATATTATCTTCATTATAGTCTTTTTGGATAGTAATTTTAAACTATTGCTGATTGAAAACCAAACAAACCTCTTGCATTAATTTGCTATTTTAAATTTCAAAACATTTGACTTAAATTTTCAAACAACTTTATAGTTTGGTTCGAGAATAGGTCAATTTGGTGTACAATAACCGTTGTTAATCGTTTGATTTTCAACGGTTTTTTGATTTTATAAACCTCATCTTGCCAACCATTTGCCAACCATTTTTTAAAAGCTTGCTATTTATATTGCATTCCTTTCACTAATTCTGAGAGTAGTAAAAGCTTATTATCTTCTAAAGAATCTATTACAAAGCGGAAATTAGGGAGCCAAATAAAAAGAACTTAGACCATATTATAAAAAGTCAAAAAAATCAGACCTAACATTTATTAATCTCACCCCCCTTGTCTAAATAATATCACTTTCTTTTTAGGCGTGTTCTTTGTGAGATGATGTATAACCTAGAAGTTCTGAGTGCCTTTAATTCTTAATTATTTTCACATAATCTGTTGCCCAACCAGGGATATTGGTTGAACTACTGTAACAGTTATTATTCGTCCAGCAGTTCAGATTTCTAAGATGATTTATCGTGTTATCGTAAACTCCGTCATGATTATAAATAAAACTATAATCTTGGTGTATACCTCTATTAAATTTTACTTTTATTATCATCCCTTGTCCATACCAATTTTTAGAAATTTTAAAATAATTTCTTGTATCATTGAAATTTGTTAAGTTTTTCTGCAAAATTAAATCAGTTTTTTTCTTTTGGTTAAAAGAATCTGATTCATCTCTTATGCTCTTGTTGTTTTCTTTATGATTAGAAGATTCCTTTAGACTAAATTCTATATTAAAATCTTCTACATCTGGTGAAAACAAAAGATGATCACCAGAGGCTTTTAAAAAATTTAAAAAGTATTCTTTCTCTAAAGTAGATTTATAATATTCATTATGCAGGGTATGCTTAACTAAATTTAAAAATTGTTTTGATTCTCCAATATCTCCACCTTTCATATTATAATGTTTAGGAGCTGGGAAAGGAAAATGGTTCATTGGTGACATCAACCGTAACATTCTACTATTGATATTTAAATCTACTAAATTTAACCCTCGTGGTGAACAATCTATTATGTGACAATGTTTCAAGCGGGCTTTAGAGAAATTAGTTTCTCTCTTTTTTTTTCCATAACAAAACTTTGAATCAAACTCTTTTTTTTCTTCGCTTCTAAGAGCGAAAGCAATTGGAAAAGTAGAGTTGTCATGATAATGTTCAAATGAATTTACACTTTGCTCTAAACACTCCATATATGCCCATAGAGCAGGTTCATTATCAGTTACTGTAAAGGAAAGTGATCCATCATTATATATTTTCCCTCTACTAGAGTAATTCTTCAATTTTCGAATATATCGAACCTTAGAACCTTCGAGATAATTATAAATTGATGAAGTAAAATTGATTATATTATCCTTTTGGGGTAAGCTAGGTATTATATACTTTCTTATGTAGTTTTTAGCACTACCCTTGTAAGCCTCAAGTAATTCTCTTTTGTTGTTCATTTAATTATTTTAAAAAATTTAATCAATATACCTGATACATTTTCCTTCTTTAGGGTTGATTGATTTTAATGAAATAGATTTTAATGTTTTTATCTATTTTATATCAGAAAGAGTATTTCTATTATTTAATTTTAATCTCTAATAGCTAAATTAATTTGATTATTATTAACCTATATTCTTATTAAAACCATCCCGTAAATCAATAAAACAAATTTCTTTAAAATTATTATCATTATTCATAAGCCATGATTTAACTTCACGAACTATTAGTAATTCACAAATGCCGCTTGAAGTTCTAATTCCATTCATTCCTATTCGCTTTACTCCTAATTTTGAAAATCTACCTAATGTATGTGCTATCATGTCTGAAATATCAAAAGAATCATATATTTTATGAGACTTATTTCTATCTACCATCACATATCTTAAACTATTAAGAGTATCCTTCTTATAATTAGTTTTAAATAAGAAAAATTCTTCATGTTTTTCTGTAGGTTTTCCAAATTGTTTAACAAAACCCCCACAGTTCGTTCTAATCGCTGTAAGACCCGCAGGGATAAAAACAGTAATTGCATCTAATTTGAATCTTTCTGGTTGGAAAATAGATCCTCTAAAAAAATTAATTTTGACAGTATTCATATATATAATTTTGCCCAACCAGGGATGTTGGTTGAATTAATCATTTTAAATATTTTAGGGCTTGGTTTGGAGTTGTTGGATAATTATAACTTCCTAACTTTTTATATGAACTTGTTTTTATGACGTTATTAAAAGTTTCATAGAATTCTCTTTTGGTCATTTTATAAGATGAGCCGTCATTAGTAACATGAACTATAAAATAATCTTCATCGTTTAATGGTTCTATTAAATCTCTTTTAAAAGTTAATCTTGTTGCTGAGTATTCAATCATATTTATCTTTTTTAGGGATTTAATTTTTTTTTCATTTTTATCAACTTTGTCTTTCTTATTAGAATGACCAAATAGTAAGTGGAATATTCCCATGATTGTATATTTTTAATTTTATTGCTTTTAATATTATCAAAAAGACCATCGTTATAATATAATACTAAAAATACATACAAACTGGTATATCTATCCTAACTGCTAGGTTCTCACTTTGGAAAATATTTTTATTTAAATATAATAATTTTTTAAGTAATAAATCTAGTTTTACCTTTTGTCCTACGATTGCACATCTCTAAAACCCTTCTAACCCGAGATAAATAAAGGATTAACGTTGTTGTTAAGTACCTGTTTTGTTAAGGCTTGTAAAATTTGGCGTATGGTTCTCCCTTTAGTTCTTCGTCTACTAAACAATTTAGTAAAGTTCACTCTTTTTTATATTGTGGTTTTTCAAAAAGCCTTGAGGTTGTAAATAAAGTTGTTTTTAAATCTTCATTTAGTGCATTTGGTGCATTATTATTATTATGAAAGAGGCAGCTTCCGCTCTTGTTAATGATCTATTTGCATGCTATATTATAATCAAGAACTACCAAAGCTAGAGAGCTAGGTAAAAAGTACCTATTAATAAAAACCTGAAAAAATCTGAAAAAATTATTTAATTTCTAAGCTTATGTTCTTAAATATATCGGTTTTCTTTTGAGGGGTAGTCTTCGTGAGATGGGTAAAATCAAGTGAAAGTCCAATAATCAGAACTCTTTTTATTACTTTTAATATAAAAGTAATATTTGTAAGACGTTTCTTGTAATATTTATTTAATATTGTAGGAAATTAAAACAAATTATTATTAAAAAAAAACTATTATGAAAAAGCTAATATTTATTTTATTGCTTACAGTTCAATTTTCCCAATTTGTAATCGGACAAGAAAAAACAGATTTAGAAACTTTAATTTCTCAGCAATGGTTTGAATATTCTAAATCATTTGAATATGAAGATTATGAAAACATAGCAAAACACTTTACGTATCCAATTACTTTTAATTATGCAAATGAGCCTTTAATACTTACAAATAAAGAGGAGCTTATTAGGCTATATAAGGATTTTAGAAAAAATATTCAAAATGGATATAAATACTCATTATTAGAAAGTTACAAAGTTAATCAGCTTTCAGAGAAGATGGTTAATATTCACGCTTTTTATTCAAGATTTAATTCAGCTTACGAGCGCATATATTCGGGTAGTGGGGTATACTCATATAAGAAAGTAAATGGCGAATGGAAGATGTATGCAGTACAAAGTATTAATCAGCTTTAGGGGGTTTCCTATTTAATAAGAGGCATATCCTCCTCCTTGTAATTCAGCTATTTCTAAACCTCTTAAATAGGTTAGACTTACATTTCTTATATTTGAGTATGAAAAAACTAATCATATTACTATTTATTCCACTTGTTTCTTTTGGGCAAAACTCTAAAATAAAAGATTTTAAAATCACTATACTTTCTACTATGTTGTCTGACACTCACATTGGTGAATGGGGTTTTTCAGCAATGATTGAAGCAGATGGACAAAGAATTTTATTTGATACAGGTTCAAGAGAAAAAACAGTAATTCAGAACGCAAAAGAATTAAAGATAAATCTTGATAATGTTGATAATGTTTTCTTAAGTCACAACCACAAAGACCACACGGGGGGTTTAATAAATTTAAAATTAAATCATCCGACTTCTTTTTCAAATGCTCATATTGGAGAAGGAATTTTTTATTCAAGGCCTAATTCTACAGGAAATGACCATTATATTTTAAATAAGAAGAACACTCTTGAAGAATTAGGAATTAACTTTAAAATTCATCAAAATCCTTCTCAAGTAATGCCTGGCTTATGGACAACTGGACAAATTCCAAGAAAATATGACGAAAAAAATTGGAGTGAATTAGGCAAAATGGTTGATTCGAATGGAAATACAGTAGAAGATACTATTCCAGAAGACCAGTCATTATTCTTTGATACGGATAATGGGATTGTTTTAATAAGTGGTTGTGGGCACGCAGGCCTTATCAATACACTTGATTATGTGAAAAAGATTATTCCCAATAGACCTATTTATAAAATAATAGGAGGATTTCACTTATTAAATCTTAATGAAAAGAAGTTAGAATGGACCGCAAAAAAGATGGAAGAATTTGGAGTAAAATTTTTTGTTGGCGCTCATTGTACAGGATTAAACTCCACTTATTCAATCCGTAATTTTATGAGTCTTTCATCAAAAAATGTTTTAGTTGGCTCAGTGGGAACTTATATTACTAATCAAGGAATATTTCCTGGCTATATGCAATAACTAAACCATAGGCATATCCTCCTCTGTTAATTCAGCTATTTCTAAACCTCTTAAATACAGAAACCCATTCAGCAATGTTGCTTAAACCATTTATACTAATAATTATAATGAATAAAACGCTAATTACAATGACTCATAAAGTACTATTACTGGGATTTTTACTGAATAGCAGCTTCTTCTTTTCTCAATCAATTTCTGAACATCCAGTTGAAGCCTATTCAAAAGCACCCTTTGGTGCATATGCTTCAGGTGAAACTGAAAAAGAAATTTTAAGAGTTATCGATCAATTTATGATTGCCGTAAACACCAAAGATCA